>JGI24539J26755_10000562_pt1 | contig 17561 bp, 7 predicted proteins | sample NorSeaMetagenome_2_FD_26755 | JGI IMG/M metagenome (IMG submission 26755) | reverse complement strand
CACACTCTCCGGCCTGATCCAAGCCTCGAAGGTCATGTAACCCGAGGGTTCGTCGGCGAAGAAAGTGTCCGTGCTTGAGAAATTGAACTCTAGGGGGTCGTTGTCCTGTTCACGAATAAGCGCCGAGACGTCGACTCCATCAAAGTAAAGTGAGCTCGGACCACGTTCCTTCTCATAGTAAAATGGTGGAGGCGAAGGTGGCGGGGGTGGGATTTGCGTCAATGTGACATAGTCATCAGTGCTCCACACAAACTGAGGAAGGTCACTGGACAGGAGGACGCCATCGAATCCTCGGTGGCCGTATGAATCAAGAATATCTGTGCCATTTGCTTTGAACTCGGTGCGGGTAAAGTTGTAAGCGGCGATGGCATTCGGCAGGGAAGGATCCAGTCGCATGCCCCTCCTATCCCATATGTATTCATTTGACCAAATGTCATTGAAGATGCTGATCTCATCGATGTAGCCCTTGTAGTTGAGGCACCCATCAGGGCAGGGGCCTCCACCAATCTTCAGGTCGCGCCTGAGGCTGCCCATATTAATTGAACCAACAAAAAAATCGTCGGCTGAGTTAGATTGAACACTACCAGCAGGAGCCCCATCGATGTAGAAGTGCACCTCATTGTNGTCGATGCTACTGTTAACTGCGACTGTGATATGATTCCATGTCCCGCGGGTGACGCCTCGCGTAGATGAGGGCTGCCTCTCACAGGCACCATGAGAAGTCACGTTCTCNCTCCAAAAGCCGATTGAGTTTGTCACGTGTTCGCCGCAGCAGCCCTTCCCAGTGCCGCCAGGGCACATGAGCATGATGCCCCAACCCCAAGTCCCCATCATGGCAATAACCTCACCCTTGACATCCATATCGGGTTTAATCCAAGCATCGAATGTCAAGTAATCGTGTGGGACTAGCTCTGGATGGAAAGGCACCATGACCCTTGTGTCGTGGCCATTGAAGTACAAAGAAGCAGCTTGCCCGGTGGTGCCCGATGGTACCGATGGCGGCGGTGGTAATGGCGGTGGTGCAGGGGCATCCAAAGCGTCCTTCAGCAGCTCGTTATCCCATGTGACGTAACCGACGTCAGATGTAAAAATTTCGCCAGAGAGAGGAGGAGCATCTGGTTTCCTTCTTTCAAAGACCTCATCGCCATTTGCTGTGTCAAACTTGTAGTAGAGCGCGAGCTTTGCAAACTCTGGATGCCAGTNTGCCACGGCAAAGTCCTTGAGGAAGAGAATATCTTCTGCTGATAATGCGGCGGTGTAATATTTCACCTCATCGATATGGCCCTTGTACATGACGCACATAGGGCAGCGCTCGCCCAAGCCTCCGATGTAGAAGTCGCCAGCGCCATCATTCACAGAGACGGATGAGCCGAATGTGCGTCCAGCAAAAATGCCATTGATGTAAAACGTCACTGAGTTCTCGTTGAAAGGTTTGGTCTCCGCGACAACTGCGATGTGATTCCATGCGCCTCGGGTTACTGATTTGTCGGAGGAAGGAATTGAAGCGCATGCTCCATCGTTGGGGAAGGTGTTGGCAGTCCAAAAGCCGAGGGAGCTTTCAGAATGATTGCCGCAGCAGCCGACACCCTGTCCTTTACCGCACATCAACATCACGCCCCAACCAAGGTCTCCGAGCATTGCGATCGTCTGTGCGCGCACCTCCGTGTCAGGTCGGATCCATGCCTCAAACGTAACTGCGCCGTGTGGTGTCAGACTATCGCCGTATTCACTGCGATCCACTTTGACATACGTATCACGGCCATTGAAATAAAGGGAGCTTGGACCCTGTTGAGGCGGCGGTGATGGCGGAGGAGGCGGGGGCGCCGGTAAGCTTGGTGCCGACACATAGTCGTGATTCGGCTTCCACACCAGGTACTCAACCGGCACGCCCGAATGTATTGTTCCATCGAGGCCACCTGTAGGGCTGGAATCGTACACTGTTGAAGAATTCCCATGGCTGAATCGGTAGTACGCGACGACATCGTTCCAATTTGGATGTGATGCTGAGACAGGGATGTCCCTGAAGAGATCAAGTGCATCTGTGCGAACGATTGCGTTGTATACGCGAATCTCATCCATGTAACCAAGGAAGGGAGAGCAGTCAGGACAACCCTCGAAGTTGCCAAGGACAAGGTCTCCACTGCTGGTGTCACTGCACATGGACACATCCCACGAGATCTGGTTCCCGGCAAATTTCCCGTCAATGTAGAATGTGATGTTCTTGAACTCGTTGTCCAAAGTCACTGCGATGTGATTCCATTCATTGTACTTTACGCTTTTCGTAGAGGATGGAGCGTTTGCGCAAGTGTTGGCGTCGTCCCCGTCGTGCGAAAGTACCCCGATNGACCCGTCAACATGATCTCCACAGCATGTGTGACCCTCACCTCCACAGAGAAGATACACTGACCAGCAAAGGTCGCCAAAAGTCACAATGGGCTCAGAGTATGGCGTGGAACTCATCGGTTTGATCCAGGCCTCGAACGTGAGAACATCGTTAAAGGCCAATTTGTCGCTCCAGGGCGCCGTGACGTACTGATCAACTCCGTTGAAGTACATTGCGCTTGGGCCTTGCTCGGGCACACCGACCAAATCCGTCCACCGCGGATTCCACAGGTACTGATCCTCCTCGGGGTCGAAAAATGCACCGAGCGTTACTGTCGCATGAAATTGACCAGTCTTGTCGTCCAACTTGGAACGGTCAGAGGCATCGGGCCAAAAGTCAAAGTCAGCCACCAACATGTCGAGGTACGGGTGTTTTGACACAGCGTCACGTTGCATGTAAAGGGCAATCGACTTGGCATCGATTGGAGTCTTCCAAATTCGAAGGTTATCCATGTACCCCTTGTAGCGTGAACCAGCGCCGGCGCAGCTGCTAGAACCACAGCTTGATTCATCATAACCGCCTATCGCGAAATCACTTGACTCGGCACCCTTGCTGACGACGTAACCCGCGTCCGAAGAGCACCCTGCCTGTTCACCATTGACATAGAAACAAAGTTCTGGGTCAACTTCGCGGGGATGTGACCTGCTGAAAGGCGACGCGAACGTGATGGCAACGTGATTCCACTCTCCGCGCTCGATGGCCAGAGAAGAAGATGGCACGTGAACGCAATCAGTATCGCTCTTGCCATAAGCAAAAAAGCCGATTGAATTCTCTATGTGGTTCCCACCTTCGCAGCAACCAGCGTTGTCACCGTATGATGCATCATAATTACACATCAACATGACACCCCAGCCACCGATACCCATGGATGCGATCAAGCCTCCCCTAGCGGTTTCATTTGGTTTGATCCAAACCTCAAATGTCATGGAANGTGGAACAAGGTTTTCGGAGAAAGGAACCAAGACCTGGGTTTCCATGCCATCAAAGTAAAGCGCGTCTGACGTTGGTTGTGTAGTCTTCTTGGGACCCAGAACAATGTTTTCATCGATGGAGAAGGGCCACAGGTGTTGGATCTTTACACCTGTACCATTAAGATGATGTTCGCCTACGGCATCTTGAGAGTGCCCATCAAAAGCATAGCTGGCGATCAAGCTGTCAAGAATCTTATCGTCCTCGGGTATTTCGTGACTCATCACAACTCTGACAGCTTTGGGCGTCAAGGCATCGCCCCAAAGTTGGACGTTGTCCATCATACCGCTGTACATCATGCACGTGTGAGAGCTTGGCTGACATTCCGGAATACCACCAATAAAGATGCCCGTCTGTCCTCCATCGCCAATCGAAAAATTTCCTGTGTGCGAGCCAGCTGCGGTCCCGTTGATGAAAAAATCAACATGCTCAGAACTGGGTGTGACGACAATCGCAATATGATTCCACTCATCCCGCCTCACAGTCATGGCTGAGGTAGGGAAATCCACACACGAAGTGTTAGTGACGAGTGCGATGGAATTGTCCACATGTGCAGACCCACTGCAGCAGCCCTTTCCAGTTCCGTTGCACGTGAGCATCACTCCCCAACCAAAGTCACCGAGCATGGCGATCATCTGGCCCTCGACATCGACATCTGGCCGTATCCATGCCTCAAGTGTAAAGTTGTTTGGTTGCGAGAGAGCACTAGAGTATGGTCCTGAGTACATGATTGTTCCGGGGAACAGTGCAGCCGCCGCAGCAGACTCCGTGGGTACACCAGTTTTGAGTTCACGCGTCTCGCTGGTGGAGAGTGCCGTGTGCCACTCGGATAAAGGCACGTTCATGTCGTGGTTGTCGCCGAAAGAATTAGAGCTGCCACCGTCGAAAAGATATTCGGCAATCAGGTACGGCAGGTACGTGTTGTTTTCATGGACGTAGTCAAACATGTTGGTCATAATCGCAGCCTGCCCCAACGATGCGTTCCAGAGCCGGAGGTTGTCCATGTAACCGTGGTAACTGGCACATGATTCCTCCTCTGAAACAATCGGTTCGCACGATGAGAAGCCGCCAAATCCAAGCATCACATCTCCGTCTGCATTCTCGCCTCCGCCATCGCCAATGCTATAGGCTTCACTGAAATGAGAACCAGATTCTGTACCGTTGATGTAGAAGGTGATCTGTTTCCCATTTCCCATATGCGAGATGGTGATGGCAACGTGATTCCAGTCTCCGCGATTCACTTGACCCGTGGACGAAGGATATTCTTTGCAGTCCCCATCATTCTTCCCAGCGAAGAAGGCAACCGAATCCTGGATGTGCTCACCATTTTCACAGCATCCCGGGGAGGTGGCACCCTTCCCACACATGAGCATGACCCCCCATCCTATGTGCGGATCTCCAAGACTGGTGAGCACTTCTGCCCTGTGCTCATCACTGCCGATCACATCTGGACGGATCCAGGCTTCCCAAGTCAATGACTCAGGAGGGGCAAGCTCCGGGTGGAAGTCTACGTCATAAACAGACATGCCATCAAAATATATCGACCGTGGGAGAGAAGGGAAGAAGTCCTCGTTCATGTTCAGCTCATCCGCGTGCCAATGACTCGTCTGTCCATGAATCAAATGTTGTTCTGCTGCGCCTGTGAACTTGGTTTTGGCATTGAATTTTCCCGACACGTCGACGACAATCCCGTTACCAGCGGCACCGATGTCAAAATCGTAGCCAAATACGAGAGCAAGCCAATAAGGATGCAACTGTCCAAGGCGCACGTCCTTATAATGAGCCAGAGTATCACCTTCGAGCGCCATGGACCATAAGCGCACATTGTCCATGTGGCCAATATACTGCATACATGACCCTCCTTCGCAAGCAGAGTTGGTACCGTGGTGAATCCTTCCAAACGTGATGACAGCCTGATGCGATTCCGTGCTGCTCACTGTGTAGTCGAAACCGGAGAACTCCCCTGCTGCTATACCGTCGATGAAAAATTTCACCGTCAGGCCACCACCACTCAGCTCCTCTGTTGTCACGGCAACGTGGTTCCAGACTCCACGTTGCACCGGCATAGTTGACGATGGATATTCACTGCATGCACCTTGTCCATCGAANGGATGGAACGCNATTGAATCTTGCAGGTGATCGCCGTCGACGCAGCAATTTTCGCCTTCGGTGCCGCTGCACATGAGCATCACGCTCCAGCCCCACAAGTCTTTCATCGCCAAAATCTCACCTCTGGTGATGTCGTCAGGCTTTATCCAAGCTTCGAANGTCATGTTATTTGAGCTAAACCAACCAGGCTCGCGCTCGTTCACTTCCATGAACATACTGTGGCCGTCAAAGTACAGTGCGCTGGCATGCGCAGGGTGATCTGCCATCGCAAAATTTTCATGATCAAGGGATGCAGCTCCGAGCAAGTGTAAATCTTGCGCCGTGCCTGCGAGGTTTTCNACGATGCCATCATGTTTGCCCTTGACCTCGAAGTCGGCGATAATGTGCTCGTAGTTGGGATTGACCTCAGCAGGAAGATAAGCATAATTATTTGCAATCGCATCCTCATCCACGGCAGCGTTCCAAATGCGGATTTTATCCAAGGCCGCATTCAACATCATGCACGTGCTGCCACAGGTTGGCAGCCCTCCGATGAAGAGTCCNTTGCCCGTTGTTGCTTCGCCCGCAGCACGAGTCCTGAAGATAGGAGCTGGGTCTGTCACAACATCTGTCGCATTCCACAGTGGTTGCAGTTGACTATTGATATAGATCGCAACGTTAGAACCGCTTTCGACTGTCACGAGGATGTGCGTCCAGTGACCAATGGGAATGGATCCATTCGTGGAAAAAGAACTGCTGCAAATTGTATCACTTGAGGTCGACTGACCAGGGAAGAAGGCGACACTATTATNTGTTCTTCCTTGACAGCATCCGGGCGCGTTTCCATCATCTGAAGAGCACAATTTGAAAACTCCCCAACCGTATTCATCCATGGCGGCAATTGTGCCCGGTTTGTCATCGTTCGCCTTGATCCAAGCCTCAAAGGTGAGCTTGTCATCGAATTCAAGGTCGCTGGTGTAAGGTACATGTCCATACGCAGTCGCGCCATCGAACGAAATGCTCGCGTTGCTTTCATCACGCTCAGGGTAAAAGTTTGTGAGCAGCCCACTCCTGGGTGAGTCGAAAGCAAATTTCACGTTGATCAAATTCGCATCCGCACCAGTTGCCGACTCATCCTGCATGGTTTCAACAGTAACATTCGTTGCGTCGTATGCGAGAATCAAGGACGCGTCGTCGTTATCGCTCGTGAAATCGTTCGCAACGAAGAATCTGTCCTGGCGAATACCAGCAATCGATCTTGTCGTGTTCCAAAGTCGCACACTGTCCATCAGACCAGAGTAGCCCAAGCATTGAGAGCCAGAAGTCCCGCCACACGACGAAACGCCACCAAGACTAAAGCTACCATTCGATGGGTCTTCCTTGATGGCGACCTTGGTTGCGTGCAGCGTGCTACCGGCATCGTCGCCGTTCACATAGAAAGACACTTGTCTTTCGTGCACGTCAACCACGACAGCAATATGCGACCAGACGTNCACCTGCACACCAACGGTCGAGGAGGGTGTTGACTGGCATTCACCATCCATCCAGAACCCAATCGAACCATTTACGTGGTCTCCACAGCATCCCGACCCAGAACCGCCACACATCAGAAGCACTTGCCAGCCATCTGTTCCGAGGGCAGCAATAGCCTGCGACACATCGATACTTGTTGGCTTGATCCAAGCCTCGAAAGTAAGTTTTCCGGCTGTGATCACCGACTGAATACCATCGCCTGATGTTGTCGCAATAGAGTGCTCGTCGCGGTCGAATTTCAAAGACCACCCGTGTCTATCCTTGGAGTGCAGGAGCGCAGACCAGTNGGTGAAGACGATTCCTTCAACCGAGCCCGATGAATTGAAGCCAGCGACCTCGGTGTGACCCTCCGTATTCACAAGGTGCGTGTTGAAATCATAATGCGCTTGCAAATCGTCGTACTCGGGATGTGTATCGTCCAGTTTCATCATCCAGCGCTTTACGTCGGGCACGTCCACTGTTGTGTTCCATACCCTTACGTCATCCATCATACCCTCGAAACATCCACAGCCCTGCGACTGGCAATTCGAGTCCAGGTTCATGCAACCAAGAGTAAACGGCCCATTGCTGTTATTTGGAATGCTGACCGTGGTATCGTTGTGACCTGCGTATTCACCATTGATCAAGAAGGTCACGTTGGTCTCCGAAACAATCACCGCGATATGGCTCCACGCATTCAGATCCAAGCCAGTGTCGGAAGAGGGCATTTCCTCACACGCTTCGTTTGATGAACTAGTTCCGAGACCAAAAAATGCCACTGAGTTCAACTTGTGCGAACCGCAACAACCCATTCCAATCCCTGCAGGACACATCAGCATGATTCCCCAACCTGGGTTGTCGCTAGTCCCAACGATCGCAAGAGTTTGCATGCGCCCGGAAGCCTCGGGGCGGACCCAAGCCTCAAAAGTGAGCTCCTTGGATATGCCCAAGGAGAGCCCTTGGGAAATAACCCCGGCATTGACACCATCAAAGCGGACAGCGTTCATTCCCAGCAGCCCGCGGCGGCGTGATTCGCGTGCATCTACCTGCTTCTCTNTGTCGAACTCTTCATCGACCGTCTCTTCGACGTCTGAAGCAACAGGAACTCGAGACCCTGCGATGTCTGACTTCTCGAATCCTCGCGGTTGTGGCTCGTGCGCGTATTTCATCGCCTCTTCCAACAGACGGCGCCCCTCTCCTGGCTCGGCTATCCGCTTGTGCGTAGACATCTGCGACTTCAGACGTGCTTCGTCAATGCCGAATGTTTCCACTTCCGTGCCATCGACGGCCAGAAGTCTGCGTCTGTTCGCAATGTTGCGGCGCGAGCCAATGACGTTGCGCTTGCACGCCTGCCACTCGGGTATGGTCCCGATCCAAGGTAGGTCATCCCCCTCGGTGAGGAAAATGTTTCCCACGACGCGACCCATGTAATCGCCCTTGATGGCAACGAACCAAAGCGTGTCTGGGGGGACGCTCACGGTCTCGAGGTGGTTCTCCTTGATCTTGGTGAACTTCCGGTCCTCCTCCCACCAGCAAACATCTGGGAAACCCGCCTTCTTTGCCTCCTCGTCGCGCCTACAAAGGTTCCACGACGCCGCCGACATGAGCGCCCGAGGGGCGTACAGATCGTCCCTGAAGTCCGCTCTGACCTGTATCAGCACTGTGGTCAGGTTAGTGTTCGGGCCGCAGTCTGATCGACATCCGAATCTCCCGTACGACGGGAACTCGAATGGCTCGTTGCAGACCCCGTCGCCGCAAACCTCGTCTATCCAGACCGGGTACGCAGTGCCCACGAGCCAGTTCAAGATGTCCACCGGCGAACCCATCTTGGTCAGCGGTCTTCCGTCACCGTCCATTGGAACCACCGCGTCTCGAACCGACGACAGCACCTTGAACGCGTTGAGCGCGTCTGACTGGATGTAAACCACCACCATGTAGAACAGGCAGAAGAAGAGGTACTGGCAGAGGTTCATGTAGCCAGTGTTACGCTTGCGCTTCTCCCTCAGACGCGCACGCAGCTCGGCTGCGATGACGCTGATCTCACCATCGATCTTAGTCTTGGCTTCTCGGTCCAGATCCGAGTCCGAGTCCGAGGCACCGCCGTCCACACCCGACTCGGGGCCNGGTTGAATTTTGTCCAGGCCCTTCTCCTGAGGNNCTCNGACCTTTCCCCGGGAGCTGCCGGAGTCGAAATCGTCGTCGTCGCTGCTCGGGTCGTCGAAATCGACAGGAACGCGTGCGAGACCGCCAGCATCGCGATCACTGCGCGCTCGTCCCGATCCGGAGAACCTGTACGGGCGGGGAAGGGAGAGGAAGCGGGACGGGTCAGGTGTTGATCGCCGATTTTTTTTGTTGCAAGAACAAGGAGGGGGGAGGGGCGACCGAGGAAGTGGGGGCGACGGGAGCGGGGTCGATCGCCGAGCACGCGCACGAGTGTTCCGATGGGGGCGACATCCACGAAAAGAACGAAGTGGACGGAAACCGGTGATCAATCCAGAAACGGGCGCGGGACAGAAGCCAGACGTCCGAGAAAGATTCGACACGAGGAGAGCCCCTCCGTGTCGGTCAAGCTTGAACGCCTGCCCGCTCGGCCCCTCCGGGCGCGGGATGACCGATTTCGAGGTGCACTCACGTTGACATCGTTGCGCTCTGTCAGTTTGTCTCGAGACGCGAGGTTCCCGAACCCCCGTCGATGACNTCCGTCACTGAGAGGGCGAACGGTGTACACCTTGTTCGCCCCTTCGCGGTGGAGTCCCAGACCTGGCCCAGTTGGAAATCTCAATCCAAGACCCTTCTCCACGGGACTTCACGCGACGCGCTCGCTGACCTAGATGAGCTAGCGGCGAATCTCACGACGCGGGCGGGAACAATCCTTCCACGCTCGACTCTCGTTCGATCTTCACGGCCGCTGCGGCGCTGTTTGGGAGACCGCGAGGTCGCGTGACCCTTCTCGAGCGGAGCAATTACTATCACCAGTTTTCTTTCTGTTCTCACGATCATGGGGTTTCTTTCCCAAGACTGACGGAATCGTGACGTACCAAACGTGTGATTGCGCATCATCTCTCGCTCGTTGGATCAAAGCGTCGCAGTCTGAAAATATGTCTCATTTCGAATCGGGTGTTACTCTCCTGTTCCTCGCTCGGTTCGAAATTATCACACGTAATTGCAATCTCTCACGCACTGCGCAATCAGTATAAGGGCGATAAAAAGAAACACGAAGATACTCGTTTAAACGTTTATTCCTGACTGCTTCCGTTGTGAGCTTGTTCTAAAGTCTCAACACGTAATAAGACTCTTACGTCGCAAAACACTGTCACCGTCACCGTCACCGCTTGAACAGGAACTGAAGATCCTCCTGGGTGAGCTGCGCCAACGCTTCCTGGTTGCCATCCATGCATCCCTCGAACACCAGCTTCTTCTTCTCCTGCAACTGCATCATGCGCTCTTCTATGGTGTCTTTGGTGGAGAAGCGAACTGCCGTGACCTTCCTCGTCTGACCGATGCGGTGCGCGCGCATGACGGCTTGCATCTCCACCGCCGGGTTCCACCACGGCTCCAGCACAAACACGTAATTCGCCGCCTGCAGGTTGAGGCCTTCACCGCCAGCCTTGAGTGACATGAGAATCACCGAGACGTTGGGATCCTCCCTGAAAGCCTTGAGGTTCGCCGCGCGCTGGGTGACCGGCATGCTGCCGAGCAGTTTGGCAACAGTGAAGCGACCCTTCTTGAGGCGCCAGTCAATAATCTCAATCATGGACGTGTATTGACTGAACACGATTGCCTTGTTCAGATGCCCCTGTTTCCCGGAGCGCATGTCGTTGAGGCCTTTCAACAAGGCGTCGACTTTGACGCTGCTGGTGTACTGGGATAGATCGATACGTGACAGGATTGACTTTGAGGGCAGCTCGTCCTTCTTGTTTCGCGCTGCTGCGTTGCGCGGGGGCTTATTCGCGCCGGACAGATCACTCGGCTGCAAGTCAATGGTAAGCGCCACGCGACACACCGGACATGTAACTTTTTTACCCTTCTCGGGGACACAGCTCGCGTACTGCATGATGCAGTCGCGGTGAAACACGTGCTTGCACCCGGAGAGTGCGGCATCTTCCGCGTCAACCTCCTCTTGGCACATGCCGCACCAATATTTGGGTTCATTCGCGGCTGCCAACATCATAGCCTCATCGTCGTCGGACGCCTTTGCATCACCACCTACTTTGGCGCGTTTACTTATGTCCACATCTGGGAGATTCTTTGTGGCATTATTTTTGGAGTGCACCACGAGGTAAGGGTGATCACACGCCTGCCGGAGTCTGGAGAGGAGCTCGAAGATGTGTGCATAGTTGTGAAGCACGGATCCCTTCTTCACGTAACCATCAAACTTTGCGCGAGTGAGCATGTAGAGAGAATCATAAAAATCGCGTTCCACCTCGTCCATCTGGCAGGCATGTATCTTGATTGTAAGCGAGGGCAGGTTAACGTCCGCCGCGCGTTCAGCCTTTGTGCGTCGAAGCTGCGCAGGCAAGAGGATGTCCTTCCGAAGGGTCAGGAATCCCTTGCGTCCATCGCCCACGTAACCATAGCGATTNATCGGATTGATGACGTGCTGATTGAAGTGGCTGTAATGACGTGGTGAGGCGTGTCCACACTGNGTGCACGCCCTTTGGTTCGGTCCAAAGTTCCAGCACAGGCTCTTGCACTCACAACCTTTCACCTTGCAGAAATAATATGCATACGGGTCCATGCGGAGGAACCTGACGAGCGAGTACAGCTCTCCAACGCGGTTCTGCAAAGGAGTGCCAGTCAGGCACCACTTCGTCGTCGACTTGAGCGCATAGATGCACTTTGCGGTGTTGGTCGTGCGAGCCTTTATCTTGTGAGCCTCGTCAAGGACGATTCTGTTCCAATCAACAGAATGAAGTAGAGAGTCTGAGAGGTCAACGTCATCCTCACCAGGTTCAGCACCTTCAGAAGATGCCGAGGCAGTCGAGGAGCGGCGATTCGTAGTATCCACGGTCCCACACACGATGACATTGTCGCTATCGTCTCCCAATGCAACAGCGCGAGCAATCTGTGCATCCTGTTCCTCTTGCGCACTTTCTGCCACACCGGGGGCCCAGTCGTCGTCGTCGCTGTCATCGCCCTTGCGAGATTTGCGCTTGCCCACGGCTTTGCCCTTGGCATCTCCGCTCTTCGCACGACCTCTCCNGGTGACACGANCCTTGTTGCCTTTGACGTCCTCATTCGTGCTCTGTCCAATCGTGACAATGGGATCATCCTGCTCTTCTTTTTTTTCTTTTGTGGCTCTGCTGCGGGCTCGCTTCACCGCCGACTTGACCCCAGACGATGCTGCCTGCACGAGGGCATTGGAGCCAATCACATCTGAATTCTCTGTCACCGCCTTTACTGCGCGCTTTCGGGATCTTGCAGTCTTTGCCAGCCCGTTTGCGTCTGCCTTGGCCGCCGCGATCCTTCTTTCTTCCTCCTCCACCCTTGATATTTCGAGCACCGCCGCCAGCATCTCATCTTCCTCCTTCACCTTCCCCGGGGTCTCGCCCACAATGACAACATCAGAGTCCGACCCGTCATCTACACGTTCTACGACGCTTGGATCTTTGGGATTTTGACGAGCCTTGATGGCACTGTCGTACATGGACATCGCCGGCCGGCCAGCCTTAGACATCAGCTCACGGTAGAGATTACCGGGCGTTGGCAGCGCTGCCTCAACCACGTCACTCGCCTTTCCTTTCTTAATCTTCAGTGTCCTCATGGCCTTCTCGTTTGCAACGTTCTGCTTCTTCTCCCGCATAGCCAGTTTCGCCGTTCGCACGGCGTCGGGCCCACAGAAGTATTTCTTGTGCACCACGAGGGACCTGGGCAGAAGCTTCTTGCCGCAGTACTCGCAACTCACCATCGATCGGTTGATCACCTTGCGCCACTCGCCCTCCACCACCGGGTAAGTGGTCAGAACCACGTCCACGCCCTCCAGTGTTTCCTTCGACATTGTCTTGCGGTCGTTGTAGTAGACGAGCACGTTCAGCGAGCCAGGCTGGGTGCAGTTCCGGATCTCATCCTCCCACTGGACAAGCGCCGACGTCGGCACCACGATGAGGGTCGGCCCCTGTCTCTCCGCGGCGGTGAGCGCCCTTCCCTCCTTTGCCGCCTCCACCGCAGCCTTGGCGCACTCCGATTTGGCGTGTAGCAGCAGTGAGATCGTCTGAATAGTTTTGCCCATGCCCATCTCGTCCGCGAGGATTCCACCTCGCACGGTTCCAGTCTCGTTCGCGACCATCCAGCCGAGACCCTCCTTCTGAAACTGCAGCAGCGGTCTCGTGAGCGCGGCGGGCGCGGGTAGTTCTGGAACGGGCTCTTCGCGCTTGGTAAAAGCTGGATCGTTCGGATCCACCTCTTCCAGCTCGACGCCTTTGTCACTGGTGAGCTGGTCGAGGACCTCATCTGCCTGCTCGTCGGTGAGGGCGTCGACGCCGTGCAGTTCGAGGCGGAGCTCGTCCCTGGTGACTCCGGGCACGCGCAGGCAGGCGGGATGCTGCCAGCTGGATATCCAGCCGTACATCCCCCCGCGCCACTTTATTGGGACGCCGACGCGCACGCTATCCTTGGCGATTAACTCGCTGCACCTGCGAGGTTCGAAAAGGAAGGGAAAGGGGTCGGGCACCGGTCAGACACGTGGAGATCTCGCGGATTTCCGGGAGGACGCTGGGGTGGATCTGGCGCTCACTTGCGACATCTGGCCCGTCCCGACTTTGCAATCTCCACGACGTGGGTGTAAGTCGGCTCATTTTCGTACTCGGCGAGCTTCCACTCGAACTTTCCCTCGAACTCCACGATAGTGAGAGCGGATGGCATCGTGCGGAAGTGCCTCCTGCGTCGACACTGTCAGATCCTCGTCGACACTGAGCGGAAGAACACGTGCGCGGAAAGGGGATCCGGAGGGGAGCCAGTCCGGCTTCTAACTAGTGCTCGATNACAACACGTCTGGAAATATTCGTTCGAAGTGCGGCGCACGCGCCAGGGGCGCCTTCGCGCACTGAGCAGGACAGGGCACCTTCACCAACAGCGACAAGTTGTCGTCGGAAACTGAGTTTGGACGCTTGTGACTGCTTGACTGCTTGACGCCACGTACGCGCAAAAAAGTCCTGGATAAAACTTTTATCCGCCCTCCCCTCTCCAGGACTAAGCCACTCCGGGAAGAGAAGGGACGCGACCAACCGCATGAGTGTCGCCACTACCAGCGTCACTGGCTCATCAGGTAGCGCGTTCACATCCCTGTCTGCCAGGAACCACCGCTCGGCGAGCTGCTCCGTGTTCTCGCCGGCTAAAAATCGCAGCCGCGTGAAGAACTCTTCTCGGTTCGCCCAAGCCGAGGGGGTGCGCGCACCATTGAGCGGCGTATCTAGTTCCAAGAATCGCGACGCTCGTGGAATCATGCTGCGCCACGGTCATCGTTACGGTAACCAACCTCGCTCGTCCATGGAGCCGAACGATTTCGAGCTGGACGAATCCGATTCGGGAGACCGCGTGGGACTGTTACCGCCGAGGCCCGGTGGCGAGGGAGGCCGGCCGGACCAGGTGGACTGGAGGGCGACTGGGTTCGCGTTTGTTTTCCCCGCCATTGGTGGGTTGCTCTTCGGATGGGATATCGGCACCACATCCGGCGCGCTCACCTCCATAATGGACCCGAACACGTCGGGCGTGGACTGGGGTGCTCTCGACTCGTTCCAGCAAGGGATGGTGGTGAGCACGTCGCTGGCGGGTGCGCTGCTCGCATCCGCGGCGGCGGCGGTGAAAGTGGGCGACGAATTGGGAAGTAAAAAAGAGCTTCAGCTCGCCGCGCTGTTCTACGGCGCCGGTGCCGTCGTCCAGGGCATCGCTCCTTCGCTGGGCGTCCTCGTCGCGGGAAGGTTCACGTACGGCTTGGGAATCGGTTTCGCCATGCACGCCGCACCGATGTACATCGCGGAGACTTCGCCGCCGTCTGTCCGGGGCTTGCTGATATCTCTCAAGGAGGGATTCATCGTCGGAGGCATCATGCTCGGATATTTGGGCTCGTATCTCATCTTCGGCCAGGACGAGGGTTGGAGGAGCTTGCTGTCAACCTCCGCGGCGGCGTCGGTGGTGCTGATGTTGGGCATGTCTCGGCTGCCGGACTCTCCGCGCTGGCTGATGCAGCGGGGTCGTCCCGCATCGGAGGCGAGGGCAGCACTTGAGCAGGTTCGAGGCAAGAAGGCCAACAGGGACAGTATGGATGCGGAGATGATGCGGATGGAATCCTCCGACCACCGCGTCGGCGGCGTCAACGAGCTGTTCAGGCGCGAAAACCTGCGCCCCTTGTACATCGGCATCTCCGTCGTGCTCTTCCAGCAGATAACCGGTCAGCCCAGCGTCTTGTACTACGCCGAGCAGGTATTCATCAACGCCGGATACGACCCCGCCGATGGTGCGGGGGTCGCGGTCATCCTCGGTCTCTTCAAGCTCCTCATGACCGGAGTGGCGGTGGCTTTCGTGGATACCGTGGGGCGTCGGCCGTTGCTGCTCGGCGGCGTAGGCGTCATGACGCTTTCCGTGTTGACGCTCGGGTTCTGCAGTGAGACGATGGCCAGCGGAGACTTGGCGGGGACATCCTTCACCGCGCGTGCTTCGGTTGCCGCCATCTTTGCGTACGTCGGAGCCTACCAGGTGTCGTTCGGCCCGATCGCATGGCTGCTCGTCGGCGAGATATTCCCTCAAAGGGTTCGCAGCGCAGCTGTTGGCACTGCGACGCTGACGAATTTCTTCTCCAATTTTCTCGTCTCGTTGTACCTGCCCACCCTTAACGAGAAGTTCGGTACCGCGGGAACGTACTATGTGTTTTCCATCATGAGCGTGATTGCTCTGTCTTCCATCTACCTGACCGTCCCGGAGACGAAGGGGAAGACGCTGGAGGAAATCGAGGAGAGTCTGAAATAGAGTTTTAATACCTTGCGTTGTTTGTCCGCAGAGGAAGTGTCGTTGTCTGTCAAGTATCCCAGAGGCGCAAGCCCAAAAACTTTCCAACAGGCACGAGTTGGGAGCCTTGAACTCTTACGAAGGTTGCTTTTTTCAGAGAGATCCATCCGCCCCACAGTGAGCGCGCCCCAGTCACCGCGCATCATGGAGAAGAAAGTCGGAGAGAACGATCCTAGTTGTTCTAGTCAGCAGGAAGCTGGTGATGATTGCGACCGGAGCCCGGATATCCTTTCCTCCCTCAGCTGCCACCTGAAATCGTTCACAAGCGCCACTTACCAGGTAAGGGACATCTCAAAGTTCGTCCACTTAACGCTTCGCTGACAGCATGACGGCCATTTCTCTTCCCAGGAGCACCAAAACTGAATGAAGCACACTGCGTCCCAGCTCGTGTATTATTTCTTTGGCTGGAGGCACAGGGCGCGCTCGGAAGAGAACGGGAAACCCTCGGACGTCGAGGTGAAAACTACGACGAAGTGACGAGGTAATCAAAAAAGGAAGCACGCTTCCGGGAAGACCTCCGATGATGGGACTTTGCTCTTCTGTCATAAGTGTTATCTAGCTCGGCGACATTCGGATAGTTAAGATCAATTAGAGCTCGAGCACGCAAAACTGCCTTCATGGTGTTCAGGCTGTTCAGGCTGCGAACACCTCGAGGCGAGGCAACCTTGACTTCAGTCGTGTCACCAAATGGACAGACTTGTGAATGCCTTCTTCTGTCTCGGTGTTGCCCTTCGACGCACGTTTCTGCTTCCTCCCTGCCTTGGTCATCACAGTCACAACGAGAATGTGGAGCAAAATTCGATCCCTGAGGAAAAATCCGAACGCTTGCCTCAGTCTGTGGTGAGCTTCCGCTTCTGTTGACGGTGTTGACCTTCTGGCATGGATCGAGTGCTTGCGCGCTGCGCTCATTGAAGGCACGACCAGCGAATCGATCCAGCTTGATTCTTCATTTGCATCACTCGGCGATAACTGGTTTTCCCCTTCCTCCTCCTCGTGGTTTTTCTTCGCGGATTCCGCGTTTGAGCTCACCTCGGAGTGATAGGCAGAGTCTTTGTCACGCGGTGAACGCCCCGCCTCTTCGATACGCTGCATCTCCGCCTCGACCTCGGCCCTCATTCGTTCCATTCTGATCCGTGATTCTTGCATCCACTCATCGTGCATCCTTTCAGCCTCGGCCCTCTCTCTGGCGAGCTCCTTCAGTCGTGCCGCCGTAGCTTCCTCGGATCCTGCAGCATCTAGAACCTCGACAACATCTCTGTCGATCTCTGATGTGACCTTCGGGAAATGCACCGACGAGGGAGACTTCAGCTGAATGTGCTTGGAGATATGTCTTACTTGTTGTCTCATTCTCTTACCATCCTCATCAACGCTTGCAACAAGCTGCGACTGTGAAATGGCCAACAGGGCGGCCCGCTCTCTCCAACTAACGCCACAAAATCTGTCCAACCCTTCGCGCATGACTCTTCCGTCGCTCGTCCCAGTCGCAAAGCTGTGCATGTGGCCTCGTAGAACGAGGAGCAGTTATCTCGCGTTCCTGGACTGTCGGTATCTAGAATCCCCGGCTCCTACTGCTTCTCCTCTGGTCGTGTGCGCGATGAAAACGGTTGGG
>JGI24539J26755_10000561_pt1 | contig 17577 bp, 16 predicted proteins | sample NorSeaMetagenome_2_FD_26755 | JGI IMG/M metagenome (IMG submission 26755) | reverse complement strand
AGGAAGTATCTTTCTAATCTCAGCAAAATACGATGCTTTAGTGGCTCCAACGACATACATTAACTGGTCTGAGTTCTTCCAGCGTTTCGATGTTTCAAGAACTGTTTGATAAAGCGGATGACCATCTGTTGTGAGTGTCTGAAAATCAAAAGCACCTTGGTTTGATGTCAAAGCTAGCATAATCGCATGTTTGTCTGGAAACTCCAAAAAAGGCTCTATAGAATCTTTTCCCATGTAGGGAGCAACTGTTACACTGTCAAAATCCAAATCTTCGAAAAAGGCTTTGGCATACATGCTACTAGTATTCCCAATATCCCCTCGTTTAGCATCTGCAATGGTAAATATTTCTGGATGATTTTTGTTTATATAATTAATCGTTTTCTCCAGAGACTTCCACCCTTTCAAGCCATAAGCTTCGTAAAATGCTATATTTGGCTTGTAAGCAACACATAAGTGATGGGTCGCTTTAATAATTGCTTTGTTGAATTCGAAAATCGGATCATCTACTTCTAATAAATGAGATGGGATTTTAGTTAAATCTACATCAAGGCCAATACAAAGAAAGGATTGCTTTTTTTTAATTTCAGAAACAAGTGCTTGAGTCGTCATATGCTATAGTGCTCCGTTATCCGCCTTTAGTTTTTCAGTGTTTTCAGCTAACATTAGTTCCGAAATTATTTTCTGAATATCGCCGTTAATTATGTTTGACAAGTCATAAAGTGTTAGACCTATTCTATGCTCTGTAACTCGCCCTTGCGAGTAGTTATAAGTTCTGATTTTGGCACTACGATCTCCTGAAGATACCATACTTTTTCTTTTTTCAGAATCAGCTGCTTGTTTTTTGGCCAATTCCATTTCATACAAACGAGACCTTAACACTTTAAGAGCTTTTTCTAAATTTTTATGAGATGATTTTTGATCTTGACAACTAACAATCATCCCAGTAGGCTCATGGTGTAACTTGATTGCTGAATAAGTTGTGTTTACCGACTGTCCTCCAGGACCAGTTGATGTCGTGCGCTCAATTCTAACTTCAGTCATATCTAATTGNACATCAAATTCTTCAGCTTCTGGCAGTACGATTACGGAAGCGGCGCTGGTATGAACTCGTCCTTGTGTTTCGGTTTGAGGAACTCTTTGTACTCTGTGTACTCCAGCTTCAAACTTCATCGATCCGTAAACATCCTCTCCACTTACCTCAAAGATAACTTCTTTAAACCCTCCAGATGNGCCGTCATTAAAATCCACAACATCAACCTTCCAGCCTTTAGATTCGCAATACTTTGTATACATCCGATAGAGATCTCCAGCAAAAATACTGGCTTCATCACCACCAGCACCTGCTCTAATTTCCATAACAATGTTTTTTGCATCATCGGGATCTTTAGGGATTAAAAGAAACTTAATTTCTTCTTCTAAATCAGGAATTTGTGCTTTAGCATCATCCATTTGCATTTTGGCCATTTCTACCATTTCGGCATCACTACCATCTGCAATAATTTCTTTAGCTTCTTCAATGTTAGAAATTAAAGACTCGTATATGAGCCCAATATCTACCATTTTTTTTAGGTCTTTATATTCTTTATTTAGTTGTACATATCGCTTTTGATCAGAAATAATATCTGGTTGTATGATTAAGTCATTAACTTCATCAAAACGTTGCTTAACTATCTGTATTTTTTCTAACATCTACTTTGGAGAATTATGTTGCAAAAGTACTATTTTTTATGGATTCAAACGGACTCAATAATAAAGCTAATATTCAAAAACTCCAAACTCACTTTTTATAGTCAGTTTTTTGGAGTCAGCTGCTTCCACTCGCCCTATAATTTGAGCATCTACATTAAATGATTTTGATATCTTGATGATCGCATCTGCAATCTTCGGCTTTACATACAGCTCCATTCGGTGTCCACAGTTAAATACTTGATACATTTCTTTCCAATCTGTATCTGATTGAGACTGTATAAGTTTAAATAAGGGGGGGACAGTAAACATATTATCTTTGATAATGTGTAAGTTGTCAATAAAGTGGAGGATCTTAGTTTGGGCACCCCCACTACAATGAACCATTCCATGAATAGAACTTGAATCATAAGATTCTAGGACCGACTTAATAATTGGTGCATAGGTACGTGTTGGAGATAATACTAACTGCCCAGCATCTATGGGAGAGCCATCAACTGCATCGGTTAATTTCATTTGGCCTGAGTACACTAATTCTTTAGGAACAGCGGCATCAAAACTCTCTGGATATTTAGTTGCTAAATAACGTCCAAATACATCATGTCTCGCAGAGGTTAGGCCATTACTACCCATGCCTCCGTTATAAGACTTCTCGTAGGAAGATTGGCCAAAAGAAGCCAATCCTACGATTACATCGCCAGGTTCAATATTTGCATTATCAATCACTTTGTCTCGTGGCATACGTGCAGTTACTGTAGAATCGACGATAATGGTTCTTACCAAATCGCCTACGTCTGCGGTTTCTCCCCCTGTGGAATGTATCGTTACTCCAAATCCTTTTAAATCTTCAATAAGTTCTTCTGTACCGTTTATAATCGCAGAAATAACAGAGCCAGGTATCACATTTTTATTACGACCTATAGTAGAAGATAACAAAATGTGATCTGTTGCGCCGACACATAGTAAATCATCAATATTCATAATCAAAGCGTCTTGTGCAATCCCTTTCCAAACAGAGACATCTCCCGTTTCCTTCCAATACATATAAGCTAAGGAACTTTTAGTACCTGCGCCATCGGCATGCATTATTAGACAGTAATCTTTATTATTTGTAAGATAATCTGGCACAATCTTACAAAAGGCTTTTGGAAACAGTCCTTTATCTATATTTTTGATTGCTTGATGAACATCCTCTTTGGATGCAGAAACACCTCTTTGTGCATAGCGTTTACTAATCTCGTTCCCCATAAAAATTATTTGTAATGCAAAAGTAATAAAGTATTTAAATTATTTGAATTAAAAAAAGCCCAATATATACAATTGGGCTTTTTTTAATTTTATTTAGTGAATAGCAATTCACGATACTTAGCCAATGGCCATAACTCATCGTCAATTAATAATTCTAGCTTATCACAATGATATCTAATGTCATCAAAAAGTGGCTTTACTTTTGAACAGTAGATTTTAGCTTTCTTGGTAGTATCATCAACAGAATTAGCTTTTTTACGTTCGTTGGTCATTTTAGTGACTCCTGAATTAATAGCCTCAATTCGCTTAGATATCTCTGCAATTAGAAGCAGCTGTTCACTTGCATATTGTTTAAAGTCTTTTCCATAAATATCTTTTAGCCCTTTGACATTATCAATCAAAATATTTTGATATTTAACTGCCGTAGGAATGACATGGTTTCGAGCGATATCTCCTAAGCTTCTTCCTTCAATTTGTATAATGTGTACGTATTCTTCAATTTCAATGTCATAACGTGCTTCAATTTCCACCTTGTTCATCACGTTTAAACTTTCATAAAGGGCGATGGTTTTAGGATCAATCTTAACCTTTAAAGCGTCGGGCGTATTTTTATTGTTACTCAACCCTCTTTTTACCGCTTCTTTTTCCCAATCACCTCCATAGCCATTACCTTCAAAAAGTATGTTTCGTGAGGTTTTAATATATTCTCTTAAAACGTTAAAAATAGCTTCATCTTTTTTCAAATCTTTCTTGGAGATCAAACTATCAACTTCAGATTTAAAGTCAATTAATTGACGTGCAACAATAGAGTTTAAAACTGTCATTGGATTGGCGCAATTTGCCGTTGAACCAACCGCACGAAACTCAAATTTATTGCCAGTAAAAGCGAATGGAGACGTTCGGTTTCGATCGGTGTTATCCAATAATATTTCTGGGATTTTCCCAACAACATTTAACTTTAAATCTGTTTTCTCCTCTGGAGATAATTTACCTTTAGTCACCCCTTCTAACTCGTGAAGTACTTTGGTTAATTGGGCGCCAATAAATACAGACATAATTGCTGGCGGCGCTTCATTTGCACCTAAACGATGGTCGTTGGTTGCAGAAGCGATACAGGCACGTAATAACTCTTCATTATCATGTACAGCTTTTATGGTATTTATAAAAAAGGTTAGGAATTGTAAATTACTCATTGGTGTTTTTCCAGGCGCTAATAAATTAATCCCATTGTCCGTACTTAAACTCCAGTTGTTGTGCTTGCCAGATCCATTAACTCCTGCAAAGGGTTTTTCGTGAAATAAAACTTTAAAATTATGGCGATCTGCTACTTTTTGCATCACGTCCATAACAAGTGAGTTATGATCTACTGCCAAGTTAGCCTCCTCATATATTGGGGCTAATTCAAACTGATTAGGAGCTACTTCATTGTGACGTGTTTTTACTGGAATTCCCAATAACATAGACTCCGTCTCAAGTTCACGCATGAAATTTAAAGCACGTGCCGGAATCGTACCAAAATAGTGGTCNTCAAGTTGCTGATCTTTGGCTGAGCTATGCCCTAACAGAGTACGCCCTGACATTTCAATATCAGGTCTTGAAGCGACTAAGGCTTTATCAATTAAAAAATATTCCTGTTCCCATCCAAGAGAAGCTGTTACTTTTTTGACCGTTTTATCAAAATAGCGAGACACGTCTGTTGCCGCCTGGTCTACAGCATTCAGGGCTCTTAAAAGTGGAGTTTTATAATCCAAGGCTTCTCCTGTATAAGCCACAAAAACTGTAGGAATACAAAGGGTTGTACCATATATAAAGGCGGGAGAGGTTGGATCCCAAGCCGTATAGCCTCTTGCCTCAAACGTATTTCGAATGCCTCCGTTTGGAAAAGAAGAAGCATCAGGCTCTTGCTGTACCAATTGATTACCCTCAAAACGCTCTAATGCTTCACCATTACCTACCGTTTCAAAAAAGGCATCATGTTTTTCGGCTGTTGCGCCAGTCAACGGTTGAAACCAATGCGTATAATGAGTCACCCCTTTTGCCATCGCCCAATCCTTCATTGATGATGCAATTTGATCCGCAATAGAACGATTGATTTTATCCCCCTTGTCTATGGCCCGCATCAGGCTATTAAAAGCTTCTTTAGTCAAAAATTGTCGCATGGTTTTGAATCCAAAAACATTAGCACCAAATATATCGGATTGCTTTACTTCACCAGTAAGTGGTATTGGTACACGATCTAAGGATTGCTTGAGCGCATGAAATCTAAGTGTAGACATAGCTTGGTGGTTTTAGTTAAACTATTATTACAAAAGTAAAATAATCACACTAAAAATAAGCTTTTGATTAAATATTTATTAACAAATTTAAAATTAANACCTGCTTTAAATATGAAAAAATCAAATAAACCCCTAAAAAGATAGGGTATTCAACAAAAATCTATNTATGTTAATAATTTTACCCCTAAAAAAATAGAGTCACTATCATAATAATTATATTTGTAATCATTAATTCAATTATTTAAAAATTATTATGGCAAAAATTAAATTAGAATATATCTGGTTAGATGGATACCATCCAACTCAGAACATGAGAAGCAAAACTAAAGTTGAAGAGCACGAAGATTTTCAAGGAACAATTGAAGAATTAGATAACTGGTCTTTTGATGGTTCATCAACAAGGCAAGCTTCTGGAGGTTCTTCTGACTGTTTATTAAAACCAGTTGCCATATATCCAGATCCTGCAAGAATCAATGGTTATTTAGTAATGACTGAAGTTTTAAATGCCGATGGAACGCCTCACGTTTCTAATGGGCGTGCTACAATTGACGACAATGATAATGATTTCTGGTTTGGTTTCGAACAAGAGTATTTTATAATGGACACAAAAACACAACTACCTCTTGGGTTTCCAATTGGAGGATACCCTGCCCCACAAGGCATGTATTACTGTTCCGTTGGTGGGCTGCACACACATGGAAGAAATTTAGTTGAAGAACATGCTGATTTNTGTATTGATGCCGGCTTAAATTTTGAAGGAATAAATCAAGAAGTTGCATCTGGACAATGGGAGTTCCAATTGTTTGCAAAAGGTGCAAAACAAGCAGGAGATGAAATTTGGATTGCTCGTTACTTATTAGACAGACTTACTGAAAAGTATGGATACTATATTGACTACCACCCAAAACCTCTTGGAAAAGACATGGACTGGAATGGATCTGGAATGCATGCTAACTTCTCAAACACAATCTTAAGAACTTGTGGAGACAAAGATGTTTATGCAAAAATTTGTGAAGCATTCAGACCAGTTGTAAAAGAACATATTGAAGTTTATGGAGAGTTTAATGACCAACGCCTTACTGGTTTACACGAGACTGCTGCTATTACGGATTTCTCCTGGGGTGTCTCTGACAGAGGGGCTTCGATTAGAATCCCAATTATTGCTGTAGAAAAAGGATGGAAAGGTTGGCTTGAAGACCGCAGACCAGCATCTAACGGGGATCCCTATAAAATTGCTGGACGTATTATTAAAACAGTAAAGTCTGCAAAAATATAATTACCCACTACTATACAAACAAAAACACGCTTTCATAAATGTAAGCGTGTTTTTTTTCGAAGTAAATTTAAAAAGTGATAAATGTGATCAAGTTAAATTGATCACGGCTAGAAGCCTCAAACATTTGATTCATATATCCAGCTTCCATGCGAATCTGTCTGTTTAATTGAAAGCCAAATCCTCCATACACACGATTCCGATCAAAGACTTTGCTCTTCGCATTTAAAAACACTTCGTTGTAGGCTGAAAAATATAACTTAGAGCCGCCGTCTTCAGTTTTGATTAACGGAATATTCGCAGCTAAAAAATAACGAAAACGCATTTTAAAATCTTTTTCTACAAAACGCTGCTCAACTCTATAACGATGGGTTAATGACAGTATCCCTAATTGATCCTTTGAAATAAATTGCTGAAAAATTCGATGTTCATTAATAGCAGTTTTTTCTTGAGTTTCTGGAATGTAATTTTCTGACGAAATATACCCATAACCCAAAAGCAAATTATGATTATTTTCAGATAAATTATAGCCAACACCTGTTCTAAGAAGTAGCTGTTCTAAATCTCCAACAACATCATAATTTCGATACTGAACTTCGTTGTGAATATTCCATTTACTATCTATTTTTTTATTACCGATATAAATAAGCCAGTTACCGAAATCACTCTCTTGAGCAAACATAGCACTAGGTAGCATTAGCAAAAAGGCTAATGCCACAATTATTAAGTTTGATTTTTTATGCATAAAAAGTCACCTTGCCGTCAGCGATGTCATACATCCCTCCTATTATTATTAAGTCCCCACTTGCTTCCATTTGATTAAGAATTTCACTCTTATTACGAATGTTACTTAATGTCATTTCAACGTTTTTAGAGGCTACAGAGTTAACAAATCCTATATTAGAAGAGTTTCTCATACTTTCATCAACAGGAAGTTCTACAGCGTCAACTGCTGGTTCAATTTTATTGATAAGAGCCGTTAAATTACCCATACGAGCGTGATCACAAGCTCCTTTGACAGCACCACAAGCGGTGTGGCCAAGAACAACTAATACTTTAGTGCCCGCTAATTTGCAAGCAAATTCCATACTCCCTAAAATATCTTCATTAACAAAATTACCCGCAATACGAATACTAAATAAATCTCCTATACCCTGGTCAAAGACATGCTCTGCTGAGACCCTAGAATCTATGCAATGTAAGACCGTTGCAAAAGGATATTGACCCATACTTGTAGCATCTACTTGCGCATTTAAGTCTCTAACAAGTTGAGAAGCATTTATAAATCGTTGGTTTCCATCTTTTAAAGCTTGTAATGATGATTCAGGAGTCATCGCTGCTTGTGTTTCTTTTGTGTGTGCTTTCATAATTTTTAGTATTAAATTTTTCTTATTATTAATTTACAAAACAGTTTGAGGTCTTAATTGAAAAAACTGAATAAAACTTTCCGGATTTTTCACCACACCCCTAACAGAGATTAATTTGATATCAATTTGTTTACGCAGCGCTTTTTCAGAAAAATCTTCTAAAATCTCGATGATATCATTATCAAGATAGCGTGTTTTGGTCACATCAAGCTCCAAACAACTATTAGCAGGTAAAAGGTCTAATTCTTTAAGAATAGCACCTTTATTGAAAAACGTTACTTCCTCAGCTAAAGTCATTTTTATTTTGTGTACTCCATTACTATGATCTTCAATATGTAGAAAATGTGAATTCTGAAAACTTTTGATCAAAATCACCACTACTCCAACGGAAAGGCCTAATGCAATTCCGATCAATAAATCGGTAAAAACAATTCCTAGAACTGTAACTACAAAAGGAGTAAACTGCTTCCAACCCAATCGATACATGTCAATAAAAAGTGCCGGTTTAGCTAATTTGTATCCGACAATAAACAACACAGATGCCAAAACAGATAGCGGAATTTTATTTAATAAATTTGGAATTAAAATTACAGAAATTAATAATAAAAAACCATGAATTATAGCCGACATTTTTGTTTTTCCTCCCGATTGTATATTTGCAGAACTCCGCACAATAACTTGAGTCACAGGAAGTCCCCCTATGAGGCCTGAAAATATATTACCAATACCTTGTGCCAACAACTCCTTATTAGTTGGAGTTACACGTTTTAAAGGGTCTATTTTATCCGTTGCTTCCACACACAACAATGTCTCTAAACTAGCAACTAAAGCGATTGTGAAAGCGGTGATCCAAACCTGTGGATTTGAAATAGCTTCAAAATTAGGAAAACGAAACTGGGCTAAGAATGAGGCTGTATCCTCGGGAACTGGTACACTTACTAATAAGTTAGGTGACACACCCCATTGAGTGCTACCCTTAGTACATATAAAATAGATGATTCCTAGAACAACAGCGACTAAAGGCCCCTGAATCAACTGAAATATTTTTCCTTTTTTCGAAAGCACCTCACTCCACAATAATAAGATTGTCAAAGCTAAAAAAGCTACAATAGTAGCACCAGGACTAATAAAGTTAACGGTATTTAATATTTCTGAGAAGGTGTTTTCACCTCCAACCTTAAAAAATGCAAAATTTCCTTCAGGATTTGAATTATATCCGAAAAAATGAGGAATCTGTTTAAGAATGATAATAATTCCAATCCCAGTTAACATTCCTTTGATCACGGAAGAAGGAAAATAGTAACCGATCACCCCAGCTCTAAGAATCCCAAAGAGGAACTGAATAACTCCTCCAAGGACAACCGCTAATAAAAAGTTCTCAAAACTACCGAGAGTTCCAATAGCTGTTAAAACGATGGCTGCTAAGCCCGCTGCAGGCCCACTGACCCCGACACTTGATCCACTAATGGACCCTACGACAATACCCCCTACGATTCCAGCTATTAAACCTGAAAAGAGTGGTGCACCACTCGCTAATGCGATGCCAAGACAAAGAGGAAGTGCAACAAAGAATACTACGATACTAGATGGTAAGTCTGATTTTAAATTTTTAAATGGATTTGAACTATTCATTATATAATAATAATTGTGTGCCGTCTAAAAATAAGACTGGCATTGTTGATTTGTATTTAAAATAATTTTGGATGATCTGAACGACACTTAGTTTAAATTAGAAGTCGCTTCAAAACAAAGCTAGGAAATGATTTAGCCTACTTCAGGAGGGGGGTCATGTAAATCAATCGTAACATTATTTTTTAGAAAACATAAACGATAATTAGAAACTGTATGACTAAAAGGACTAGAACTGAAATCTATCGTTGTTAGTCTTAATTCAACTTTTTTTTCTTTAGAGTCTTCGACTTCTTTACTTTCATTTTCATTATTCTCATTTTCAGAATCATGATCAAGCCAAGAAAAAGCTTGGGGATCCATCACTGAAATTGATTCTAAAACAGGCTGTAAAATAATAGACCCAAACAATAATACAAAAATTAGTGATCTAAATCCTAAAGCAAGAATGTGAAAGCTATTTTTCATTTTTTGGCGAGGGCATTAAAAACTAAATTAGTATAAAAACGAACGATATTATTTTTGCCTTCTTCAAAATCTGTTAAAGACGGGAGATGTTTTGAAAAATAACGTTGATGGTGAGCACCTTCAATAACTGTAGAAATTAACATGTGAGGAAACTCATATTTAGGATTAATTTCTAAAACAAGATCACTAATGCGCTGCACCACGCGCTTATATGTTTTGTAGTAACCTTTTTCATTTTCAGCATCTATAGCTTTAGTATGATAGGCTTTTGACGACTCTGATACAATGATTTTGTTCAATAGCACCTCATTAATATATGAAAACGAATGGTCTTCGTTAATCTCGGCTGTTAATATTAAAATAGCTTGCGTAAGGCGTTCATCGGGTGAAGGTACATTTAAGTTAGAAAAAACTAATTTATATTCAATCCAGCTCCAATACCAATTAATCAAATAGACTAACAACGCATGCTTGCTCTCAAAATAACGATAGACCGAACTTTCATTAGACCCAATTTCGAGCCCTAGTTTCTTGAATGTAAAATCTTCAAAACCTAACGCATCAATCATTTCTATACTTTTAGATACAATTTTTTGACCTAGCACAGAGGATTCTGGATTCTTTGTGTAAAGATCAGGATTAATAATTATATGTAAAGGCAAGTTTTCCATTATTGATTACAAATATAATAGCAATACTATTAATTCCAAATAGTTTAACAATTATTTCACAACATTTTCACGATCACTTTGTTTTGAGTAAGTATGTTTTCAAGTAGTATAATTCCACGGTGGCGATAGCGCATAAAGGAATCCAAAAAAAGAAATCAACTTTTAGGTGACTATTAAGAGCAATATTGATTTCTCTCAATTTTAAAGCAACTAAAAGTTCAGAAAATGATTGTACCTTTGATGGCTTAAACTACTAACCAATTTTCACAGTATAGGCATGGCAAAACTCCCAAAAGAATATCAGTTTTTAGACTTGTCTGATTATGGAAGATCTGGTGGTAATTGGATTGCTAACCAGCTTAAGCATACCCAATTTACTCCTATTCACGTAACCACCCTATTTATTTTTGCAGGATTTATTGCTATTGCATGTATGATAAACGGCTATTATAAAACAGCTGCTTTTTTTATCATATTAAAATCAGTTTTAGATGCTGCAGATGGGGAACTATCAAGACTTAAAAACACCCCTTCATACACGGGGCGTTATTATGATTCTATAGCTGATATTATACTTAATTTTTGTTTTCTCCTCGCCTTTTGGCACATTACTGATATTTCAATAACCTATATGTTAATCGCCTTTTTCGGAATTCAACTCCAAGGAACCGTCTATAATTATTACTATGTGATTTTAAGAAACGCTGTAGAAGGAGATTCGACCAGTAGAATTTTTGAAGATGCCGCACCAAAAGCCCTTAAAGGAGAAAGTCAAACCACAGTGAACCTCTTTTATAAAATCTATGATATCTTGTATATCACTTTTGACAAAATCATGTATCACATGGACAAAAACGCAAGTGACAGTCCTCCATTCCCAAAATGGTTTATGACTTTAGTCTCTATGTATGGTCTTGGATTTCAGCTGCTGTTTATGGCTCTTATGCTGGCCTTAAAACTACAAGATTATGTGATTCCGTTTTTTATTGTTTACTCAGCGCTTATAGTGGTATTTGTTGGTCTTAGAAAGCTTGTCCTTAAACCCCTATAATGTTTTGGCAACTTTTGCAACAGCTGCGATTGTTTCATCCAAGTCTTGGTATGTTAAGGCGTCTGTAATAAACCACGATTCAAATGCACTCGGAGCAATATAAATCCCTTCGTTTAGCAAACCATGAAAAAAGCTTTTAAAACGCTCATTATTAGCTTCTGCAGCTGTTTCAAAATCCACTACTGGTCTCTNAGAAAAATGCACTGAAATCATAGAGCCGACTCTATTAATTGTGTGTGAAATTTGATAATCTGATAAAGCCTTTGAAATCCCTTTATGTAAGTACGCTGTTTTCTTTGCCAAGCGATCAAACACTTCAATATCGTTATTCAATGCTTTTAGCATCGTATACCCCGCTGCCATAGCCAATGGGTTCCCGCTCAAAGTTCCAGCTTGATAAACAGGCCCGAGAGGGGCTAAGTATGCCATAATTTCGTGTCGTGCTGCAAAAGCTCCAACAGGCAATCCACCACCAATTACTTTTCCAAAACAGACAATGTCGGCACCAATGCCATATAATTCCTGAACACCACCCTTAGCCAAACGAAAGCCTGTCATAACCTCGTCAAAAACTAAAATTGATTGATTGGCATCACATAAATCGCGAAGCCCCTTGAGAAATCCTGGATGTGGCGGAATACAGCCCATATTCCCAGCTACTGGCTCTACAATTACACATGCAATGTCCGAGGGATTTGCTTCAAAAATTCTAGTAACAGACTCTAAATCATTATAGGTAGCTAATAACGTGTCTTTGGCTGTTCCTTTGGTAACTCCAGGGCTGTTTGGGCTTCCAAAGGTAACCGCACCACTTCCTGCTTGAATTAAAAATGAATCTGAATGTCCATGGTAACAGCCTGCAAATTTTATAATTTTTTCCTTCCCAGAAAATCCTCGAGCCAAACGAACAGCACTCATACAGGCTTCTGTACCAGAATTCACAAAACGAATTTGATCGACATTAGGAACCATTGAGACTGCAAGTTCAGCAATTTGCGTTTCAATTTCTGTGGGCATTCCAAAAGAGGTACCTAGTTTAGCTTTTTCAACCACAGCATCTATCACTGGTGGGAAAGCATGACCTAAAATCATCGGACCCCATGAATTAATATAATCTATGAGTCGATTGCCATCGGCATCATATAAGTAGGCGCCCTTTGCTTTATCAACAAAAACAGGTGTTCCCCCNACGGCTTTGAAAGCGCGTACAGGAGAATTAACCCCACCGGGAATAACTTCNGAAGCGGCTTTAAATAGTTGACTACTGCGTTGGTATTTCATAAAATTAGTTTGTAGAAATTTTGAGTTGTTGGCCAATTAACAATTCAGTTGAGTTTAGTTTATTTTGTTTTTTAATCTCATCAACTGTNGTGTTGTATAATTTAGAAATAGAATATAATGTATCTCCTTTTTTCACCACATGACTTTTAATTTTTTTTTCAGAAGACCGCTTCTTTTTTGAATGTTTGTTTTTAAAATTCTTATCAAACTTGTGAAGCTCGTAACGTTCAATTAGACTAATAAGTTTTTTAGGATATTTAGGATCTGTTGCATAACCCGCCTTGCGAAGGCCTTTAGCCCAGCCTTTGTAATCAGTGATTTTCAATTTAAACAAACCTGAATATCGTTTTCTATTTGCTAAAAATTCAGAATGATCTCTGTAAGAAGTATTAGGGTCTTTATATTTCCTAAAACACTCTTGCGCTTCATCATCATCATGATAAATTTTATCTCCATTCCATGTATGACATTTAATTCCAAAATGATTATTTGCCTGGCGTGCTAAACGCCCTTTTCCAGAACCTGACTCCAAAATACCTTGGGCTAATGTTATGCTCGCTGGGATGCCATAAAGATGCATTTCATTTATAGCCACCGTTTTAAAATAAGAAATGTACTCTAAAGGAGTGCTTATAACAGGTGTCTTAATTTCTTTGTCAGATTCTAAAGGAGTTACTACGACTGGCTTTGATTTCGATTCACGGGGATTTGATTGACGTCTCGCTCCACAACTTGAGATTAAAAATCCCACAAAAATTAAAACAATAATTCGATTCATATCTATATTATTTCTTCAAGTTTTTTTTCCTTCAACCTTAAATTCATGCCTTCAATCCCTTGTAAGCCCCCAGTATGAATTGCCAAAACCTTGGCTGTTTGAGGTATTTCTCCAGAACGAATACCTTCAAATATACCATACATCATTTTAGCTGTATAAACAGGGTCTAATGGAATGTTATAAATCAACTTAAAATCATTCATAAACTTAATTAATTTAGAATCTACTTTTGCGTAGCCTCCAAAATGATAGTCTCCCCAAAGTTCCCAATTAGACTGTGTCGCAAATTTACAAATATCTTCCTTTAAAAATTCGCCTTTTAAGGCTGGAAATCCAATAATTTTTTGAGTTAACAAACTTCCGTTAATAACACCTGCTATGGTTCCTCCAGTCCCTACTGCACAGCAGATAATATCAAAAGATTGATCTTTTACTGTAAGAATCTCTTCGCACCCCTTGATGGCTAGTGCATTGGTNCCTCCTTCAGGGAGGATATAGTAATCTTTAAAGGTTTCTAACAATTGNAGCAAATAGGCTGGATCTGTTTTCTTATTGTAGGATGATCTGGATACAAACTCTAAATGCATTCCACAAGATTTCGCATACCTAAGCGTCGGATTACCTTCAATTTGAGTAACGAGTTCCTCTCCTCTTATGATCCCAACTGTAGGAATATTCAATTCTTGACCAGCTGAAGCTGTCGCTGCTATATGGTTAGAAAAGGCCCCTCCAAAAGTCAGAATCCCTTTATAGTTTTCCAACTGCACTTTCTCTAAATTATATTTTAGCTTCCTAAACTTATTTCCCGATACTGTAGGGTGAATCAGATATTCAGGCTTGATAGAGACCTGAGAGTTTAGACGAATATTTTCTGTTGTTTTAATTCTGAGCATTACCAAATAGTATAGTGTAAAAATACTAAATACTTTAATGATTTTACTCTCAAAGGATTGCTTTAAGGGAAAACTGTTAAAAATCTATTTATATAAATATTATATTATATTTGTTGAGCATGAAAAAACACATCCCTATAGAAGATGGCGATTACTATTTAACTCCAGATGGCTACCGTTGNTTTACTGAGCAATACCACCTAAAGCGGGGCTATTGTTGTGAGAGTGGTTGCAAACATTGTCCGTATGGCTATANNTCCCGTACAAATACACAAAAACAAACAAATTGAACACAANAGATATTACATTTGAAGAAGAAATTTTAGAAGGAATCCCTAAGACNCTACCTNAAAACCAACCCTATGATGGCACTTATAATCATGCGCCNAAAAGAAAAGCAATTTTAAACAAAGAAGAAACTAAACTCGCACTAATCAATGCGTTGCGGTATTTTGACAAAAAACACCACCCAGTTCTCATAAAAGAATTTAAACAGGAACTGGACAGTTATGGGCGAATTTACATGTATCGGTATCGCCCAATTCATAAAATAATTGCGCGTTCTATTGATGCTTATCCTGCCAAAAGTAAACAAGCGGCTGCTATTATGTTAATGATTCAGAACAACTTAGATGATGCCATTGCACAACATCCTCATGAATTGATTACTTATGGAGGTAATGGGAGTGTTTTTTCCAATTGGGCACAATACCGTTTAACAATGCAGTATTTATCACAAATGACAGACACACAAACCTTAGTCATGTATTCGGGCCACCCAATGGGTCTATTTCCATCTCACAAAGAAGCTCCAAGAGTGGTTGTTACTAACGGTATGATGATTCCAAACTACTCAAAACCAGACGACTGGGAGCGATTTAATGCACTGGGAGTCACGCAATATGGACAAATGACTGCAGGTAGCTATATGTACATTGGCCCGCAAGGGATTGTCCACGGAACTACAATCACAATCCTAAATGCTTTTAGAAAAATAAAAAAACCGCCTCTTGGAAATATTTTTTTAACCGCTGGACTAGGAGGAATGAGTGGTGCCCAACCTAAAGCTGGAAATATAGCCGGCTGTATTACTGTTTGTGCAGAAATTAACGAAAAAGCCCTCTACACAAGACATTCTCAAGGTTGGGTAGATGAAGTTTTTACTGATATAAATTCGTTGGTTGAACGCGTTCAGAAAGCGCAGAAAAATAAAGAAATTAAATCGCTTGCTTACTTAGGAAATGTCATAGACGTCTGGGAGGCCTTTTACACTTCGAATATCCATGTCGACTTGGGAAGTGACCAAACATCTCTTCACAATCCATGGGCAGGTGGCTACTATCCTGTTGGATTGGATTATCAAGAAGCCAATGAACTGATGGTCTCAGACCCCGGACTATTTAAAGAAAAAGTAAAAGAATCTTTAAGAAAACATGCNGAAATTGTTCAAAAACATACGGATAAAGGNACTTATTTNTTTGACTATGGAAATGCGTTTTTATTAGAAGCCTCTAGAGCAGGTGCTGATATTATGGCTGAAAATGGTGTGGATTTTAAATACCCTAGTTATGTTCAGGATATTATGGGNCCTATGTGTTTTGATTATGGGTTTGGTCCCTTTAGATGGGTNTGTGCTTCTGGTTCCAGTCAAGACCTCGCAAAAACAGATGCGATTGCCTGTGAAGTTCTCGAGGATTTAAAAAAAGAAGCCCCTGAAGAAATTCAGCAGCAGATGACAGATAATATCAAATGGATAAAAGGTGCGCAAGAACATAAATTAGTTGTGGGTTCACAAGCAAGAATTTTATATGCAGACGCAGAAGGACGTATGAAAATTGCAGAAGCCTTTAATACGGCATTGGCAATAACGATATTGGAACTGTGATATTAGGACGTGATCATCATGATGTTTCTGGGACTGACTCTCCCTACAGAGAAACTAGTAATATTTATGATGGTTCACAATTCACAGCTGATATGGCCATTCAAAATGTGATAGGAGATAGCTTTAGAGGGGCTACATGGGTAAGTATCCATAATGGTGGTGGTGTAGGCTGGGGTGAGGTCATAAATGGGGGCTTTGGTATGGTTCTTGATGGTAGTGAGGAATCAGAGAGACGAATAAAGTCTATGTTATTTTGGGATGTCAACAATGGAATTGCAAGACGAAATTGGGCACGAAATAAAGAAGCAACATTTGCAATTAAACGGGCAATGGAATCGGAACCAATGTTAAGAGTAACTATACCTAACTCTGTTGATGATACTCTTTTAAATAACCTTTAAATAAATTTATATGAAAAACAAGATTACTTATTTATTAGCATTTGTATTATTTTTAACTTCTTGTCAATCGGTAAGAGTTGCAGTTGATTATGACAAATCCGCTCAGTTTAAATCGTTCAAGACTTTTGGGTTTTTAAAAGAAGGAATCGACCGTGCTGAAATTAATGATTTGGACAAACGCAGAATCTTAAGATCTATTGAGACTGTGCTTATTGAAAAAGGGTTTACTATGTCCGAAACTCCAGATTTAATTGTTAACTTTTTCACTAAAGAAAGACAGCAAGTGAATATTTATAATAATAATCGTTTTAATTATTTTGGGGGAATGGGATATGGATGGGGTCCTTTTATGGGATCACAAGTAAATGTTTCAAACTCTCAACAAGGTACTTTGTTTATTGACATTATAGAAACTAACAATAAAGAACTTATTTGGCAGGGTGTTGGAAAAGGATCTCTGACTGCCAGTGTCAACAAAAAAGAAGAATTAATACATTCTTTTGTGACTTCTATCTTGGAAAATTACCCTCCAGAAATAAAGACTAAGCCTTAACATCTAAAGCGTCTCTCAAAGCATTCCCTATGAGCATTAAAGCCATTACTAAGCTCATGATACAGAGCCCAGGAATGAGTGCCAAATAGGGTTTTCCTAAAATAATATAATTATAAT
>JGI24539J26755_10000560_pt1 | contig 17636 bp, 16 predicted proteins | sample NorSeaMetagenome_2_FD_26755 | JGI IMG/M metagenome (IMG submission 26755) | reverse complement strand
TCATTCATTTGAAACATGTGGATATATTTCTCAAGACGCGATTAATTCGTTTATAAATATGAGTCCGATAGAAAAATTAGGGTTTTTAGAAAAATTTGCTTTTAGGGATATTAATCTTACAACAATAAAATCAAGGTGTAAATCTCTTATAAGGGAATGCAATGATAGTTTGGTATCCGTAAAAACAAAAATAGATATGACTAGTGGTATATTAAATAATATCGATCGACCTACAAAGATAAATTTCCCTATTAAACTTGCTACAAATAAAAACAAAGAAAAAATAATTAAAAATGAGAATATTCGTTATAAAAATTGTCTAATACTCTTAAAAAGAAACGGTAAGTCTTTAAATTCTTTAAGGGAAGAGATGGAAAGTTTAAGGTTATATAATACAATAATAAAAGGAAAGACAGAGTCTGTACATAAGATAAAAGACAAACTTAAAAAGTTGACGTGTAAAAAATGTGATAATAATTACGAGGGAGATGAACAACTTTCTATATATGAAGAAAAACTTGAATGTGTTATGTCTCATCGTGAATTAAATATACTTGAACAATGTAAATCGGAAAACGTTTCGCGTTTAAATGAGATGAAAGAAAGAGAGACAGAAACCATTATAAAAGAGATAGAAAATATAAAAAATATTTTATGGAAAGAATATTCTCTTGATGAACTACGAGAAGCAATATCCGATTGTAAGTTATGTTTAGAAGATATGGAAAGATTAAATAAACTAAACTCTGAAAGAAAAGGATATATAGTTTCGGAAGGATCTATAGAAAAACATGAAACTACACTTAATAATATGAGGACCGAATATGAGAATAAAAACGATATCGTTTCACGATTACGTATAGAACAACACGTATACGTATGTCCAGTATGTGATAATACTTTACATGTATCGGATAATGAGTTATGTGTCGTGGAAAGTTTAGTTACTGGAGATACTGAAGACATTGAAGACATTGAAGACGATATTGCTAATATCTCTGATGATATACACAGAATAGAACGTCTTATTTGTGAATTAACAAATAAAAGGGATAAATGTTCTGAAATATCTAAACAAATCAGAGATTTAGAATGCAATTACGAAGAGTTACCTGATATAAAATCCCTAAAGGAAGACCTAGAATATCTTCGACGTTATGAAATCTCTCAACAAGATTTGGTAAAAAGTAAAAAGGTATTAGATGCAAATCTAAAAGCAGACATATTTTCTGCAGGAATAGTAATATTCGAGAAAAATATATTAAAACAATGTAAAAAAATATCAGAGTTGAAGTCAAAAACAAGAAACAGCGACTATAATATTAATGAAGAACAACTAAAACAAACTATAGACATACAGAAAAGGAATAGAGACGATATAAATAGAATAAAAGAAGAAGAAAAATATTGCAAGGATGATTTATTTATATTGGAAGACGATATTGAAAACGAGACAAATAAACACCTCAAACGATATAAAACTATACATTGTCTGAGTGAATTGGAAACTGAACTCAACAAGTACATAACCAATATAAAAACCCTAGAAGACAAACGAGACAGACATATGAAAAATTTAAATGATATCGAACTATATACAAAGAATCAAAAAGAGATACGTAATTATAATGAGTGGAAAGAAAAACTTGTCAATGTAATGAGAGAAGAGAAACATATAAAGGAGAAATACAGCGCAGCCACATTACTTAAAGAAAAAATAGTTGAAGCGGAAAGTATTGCATTGAGAAACGTAATATCTTCAATCAACTCACATACTCAAATATATCTAGACGAATTTTTTCCTAAAAATCCTATGGTCGTAACTTTATTACCTTTCAAGGAAACAAAGAAAAGCACCAAACCACAGATTAATATCGAAGTTCATCATAAAGGTATGGAGTCTGGTTTAGGAAGATTAAGCGGAGGAGAGAAAAGTAGAGTTATTTTAGCATTTACTCTAGCTTTGTCTGATATATTCAATACACCTTTGATTATGTTAGACGAATGTACAAGTAGTCTAGATCAAGATTTGAATAATACTGTAGTGAATAGTCTTCGTACTCATTTCCAAAATAAGATGGTGTTGATGATCGCGCATCAATCTGTAGAGGGTATATATGATAAGATCATCAATATAACTTGAGTATTTTAAAATATAACACCTAATAAAGATATTTGAATTACTATATAAAGCTATAGTAATTCAAATAAACTCACTAATTTAACATGAAACGATCTTGTGTTGAAAATATATCCTTAATCACTAGGTCTAAGAAACCTCGATTGGTTGGACCGCTTACTCCTAAAAAAAGATCATTGCCTTGGGTGTCAGCAACGTCTACTAAAAACTTTATGACCAATGACGGATTATTAGATGTATTTAAAATGTATCATAGTAATAGGGATGGTAATAGGGATGGTAATAGGGATGGTAATAGGGATAAATATGTTTTAAAACCAGAAACCGATACATTTGAAAATTATTTGATGATTAAAGGTATAGAGTTTGAAAAAATGTTAATTCAATATATTCACACTAATCGTCTCAGATCTGTACATGTGTCTGAAATAATTAATGATAAAACTGTCCGACAAACAATAGATTACATGAAACAAGGAGTTCCTCTTATTCATTCTGCTCCTGTTAGAAACAAAATAAATGGCACGCATGGGGTTATAGATATTTTAATAAGAAGTGATTATTTATGTCATATAATTGAAGAAAATCCATTAACAGAGGAAGAACAATCAATTCGTGCTATAAAATTAAACGGTAATTATCATTATGTAGTTATAGATATTAAATTTTCAACCCTTTCACTCCGATCAGATGGACGTCATTTACTTAACGATTCAAAATATAAAGCGTACAAAGCTCAGTTATATATTTACAATAAGGCTGTTAGTGTAATACAAGGATATTTTTGTCCTTATGCTTTCATACTCGGTCGTAGATGGAAATATAAATCAAAGGGAGAAAATTTTTCAAATGTATCATGTCTAAACAAATTAGGAGTTGTAGATTTTAAGGGGATTGATTCCAAATATGTTGACGAAACACAAAATGCTATAAAATGGGTTCGTGAAGTGATTAGACATGGAAGGAATTGGAAAATTAAACCTCCGTCACGTGACGAACTTTACCCTAATATGTGCACAACGATAGGTCCTTGGAGTAAGAAAAAACAGGAAATTGCCGAGGATATCGGAGAAATTAGTATGTTATGGTATTGCGGTGTTAAACAACGAGAAATAGGTTTTTCCAACGGTATAAAAAGTTGGAAAAATATTGATTGTACTGCAGAAAAATTGGGTATAACGGGAAAGCGTGGAGATACAATTGATAAAATGATTGATATAAACCGTCAGGATATTTATAATATTCGTCCTGCAAATATACTTACAAACATCAATGATTGGAGGACAAACACGACTGAAGTATTTGTAGATTTTGAGACACTAATGGATGTATGTTCTCCGTTAGACGAACTTCCCAAACAGAGAAAAACTGACATGATATTTATGATTGGTATATATTATACTTCATATAGACATGAAAATTGTGCTAAGGATAATATTATATATAAAAGTTTTATATCTACAGAAATGACTCCTCAAGAAGAATACCGTATTATGGATGAGTTTGTAACATTTATGAAAGAATTAGGTTATCCCAAGATGTGGTTTTGGGATGCTGAAAAAAGATTCTGGGGTATTGCCAAGCGTAGACAGTTTAAAAGACTATGCACTATTATGCATGATGATCCGTCAATGAAACATATATCCGACAATTGGTACAAAATTGAAAAAAATTGGTGTGATGTTGCTACTATATTTCGTGTGGAACCAATTGTTATTAAAGGATGTTTTGGTTTTGGATTGAAAAACGTTTCGGAACAAATGAGAAAATACGGCATGATTACTGAATGTATGACGTCTGAGTGTAATAGCGGTACATCTGCAATGATTAAGGCTATACGTACTTATGAACAATCAGACGATATTCACACTTCATCTAATATGAAAGATATAGAGTCATATAACCGTTTCGATTGCGTGGTTTTGTATGATATTTTAAGGTATCTTAGACAAAATCACTAACGTTTTACATGCTTTCGTAACAGAATAAAACATCAACGCTTAATTTTAAACTTTTAAGTTTAAAATTATCTTATATTATAATTACATACCACTAGCATGTCTCATTTGTTGACTTTGAACCCCATGCTGCAATTGTTGATTATTTCTATTTGCATGACCTAGTTGCGTCATAGCTTGTGGGTATTGAGAAGAACACCCGACGCTAGTATTAGCGCCTACGTGTAGGCCAAAGTTTGGTTGCGTCGATTGAATTTGATCAACAGATTCTTGTTGATTTCTGGTATTAGCAACATTCATATTATTTGCATACATTTGATTAGACGTGTAACCCTGAGAATCAAGATTGATGTATTCAGCATATTGAGGACGCAGCGAATTTTCAACAGAAACACGATCCATAGACGAGTGACATCCTGCAGTCTTAGTCGTAAAAGAATCGGGACATACTTGTTGTCCCGTAAGGTTAAAACCATTCCATGTTGGACATATCATTAATGATGGATCCTGAAAACGGGCAGATGCGACTCTGGACGCTTCAGCTTGATCAACCCGACATGTTGTTATGCTTCCTAAAAGTGATATATTAGCCATTTTACTTTATATTAGATAAGTTTTTTTCAATTTATTCGTTTAAAACAATGTGAATGGTTTTTAAAGCAATGTCAAAAAATTACAATAATACAATAACGGATTCAGATATTTATACTGATCCGGAAGAAAGTTCCATGAAAATGGTTTTAAAAGAGTTGGAAGGTATAGGGTGTAACAAAGAGTTACTTGATTTAATTTCAAGAACGTTTCCAACATGGTTAATTCATATTGCGCCAAAGTATTCTGAAGATTATCCTCATCTTGATAAGAATTGGACGTTTATATGTGAAAGAAATGGAGCAACTAAAAAAAATATAGCTATAGTTGACTGTATACTTAAAGATGATCATCACTTACTAATTAATATTTTTTGCGAACGTATGACTCGAGAAGGATATATTGTACGACGTAAAGTAGAATTTGGTTGGTGTGATGTATGCAGAGCAGGCATTCCTTCTGAAAATATTTATAGACATATGAAAGACAATTCTTTACCTGTACCTGATATATGGTCGAGCGAGTGTTCATCATGTGCACTACAAAAACTTGTATAAACTTGTATAAACTTGTATAAACTTGTATAAACTTGTATAAACTTGTATAAACTTGTATAAACTTGTATAAACTTGTATAAACTTGTATATGATAGTATGAGTGCGTATATATTAATAGATTTAGATAGAATTATATTAGAATATAAATTATATAATCTCATAAATAAGTTGGGCAATATACCAAAAGATATAAAAAAACATATAACCATCGTCGCGCTGTTGTATTAGGTATTTCTTATGATAGTATGAACATTGTGAATTCATTGCCTAATTCACAAAATAAACTTGATTTTGTTGATAGTAATAGTTTAATATCAACTCATTTGCTTTTTTATTATGCACTAATGATATTTGTGAAATTCATAACTTATACGATACAAAATATGATACCATTCATAAGCAAGTCTGTTCTGCCAACATAACTTTATGGATATCTGTAAAAATAGACAACACTACAAATATTAACAATCTTGTTTTACAAGGATTTACTTCTCCATTCACATCTAGATTATCTCCATTACACAATATCGTATTCGACAATACAATATGTCTGTTGAAAGTTCCGGGAATGGTATCAAGTGATTTGGGTAAAGTATAATGATATAGAACATATCACAGAAACGATTCATCTCAATCGTTCCAGTGTATGTAATATTACAGCAACATTCACATCTGAAACTATAAACCAATTAAGGAAAATACCCATACAATACAGAAATTGCAGGCGCTATGACAATAACCGGAAAAACCACAAGGAAATGAGAAAATAATATACGACATAGAAATAAACAATAAAAGTATCTATCAACTCTATCAACTATCACTCTATCACAACACACTACTTGTTCGATTACAAGTGTCAAATATCACTTTGTAAATATATTTTAGTAATAAAATATATTTATTAGTGTTGTTTGAATATTAGATTATATATTAGATTATTATACATTTAATCTACCGAACATATTCTTCCAGAATTATGTATGTAATCTTTAAGAAGAGGATCCTCCGAACATATTATTCCAGAATTTATGTATGTAATCTTTAAGAAGAGGATCCTTTTGGAATTCAATACACTTATCTATAACTACTGCTTTGAATCTTGGATATAAGTAAACTAATACTTTATTTTCTAATAAAAAGTTGAAAAGAAGTTTGAATATAATTACTTTGTCTTCTTTGTTTTTACATTTACTACATAAGTCTACATAAAACTTTACTGTGGAAAATTGTATATTTAAATTCATAACTTTATTTTCTTCGATATTCTTTTTTGTCATTGACCTTGTTTTAGAAACCATTTGTTGATTTATTTAAATATTTGAACTTAAAAATCAATTTCGTTTTTGAATAACTACACATAACTTCGATTCTGATATTTGTTTTACCAGCCTTAATAGCTAACTCCATGGCTTGAAGTGCTAAAACCTCCGGTGCACGAACTCCTTCTTGGTATCCTGTACGAACTCCTTCTTGGTATCATAAATGGAAATAACGAACATGTTAAAGTATTAAATGATAAATATAACTTTCATACTCGTCCTCAAGATGCTTACATTCGAAACGGAGTTAATTACGCATGGCCTTCTAATCATGACTATGTCGGATTTTTGAAAGCAGTATTTTATTCCAATTCGGTTTTTCATGTTGTTGTAACTATTGAAGGTATCTATATCATATCTATATCACCAGAGTATGCAAGTAACATTAATATGATAAAATCTAAACATTCTTATATAGAGAAAGAGTATAATATACCTCATGATAGATTCAAAACTCCAGAGGAGTATATTATACATACAAAATAAACTCAAGATATTTACCATCATTTATCTATCACGGAATAACTCAACTGACCCTTTACTATTTATTATCCTAAAACTAATGGAGGTTGCACAGTCTAACTGGCATCGTTTGTTGATTATATTATTTAATATAACATAATCAACATTCAATCTAAACATAATAGTAAATATCAAGAACAACAGATCCTTCTGTAAGCGAAGTTTGTTCAACTATCACATGCTTACCCATTTCGCCCGCCATAACATCTATTTCACCCTTTCCGCCAAAATTGAGGCCACCCGACAGTGTTGAACTGAATGTTCCATCAAAGGCATTGACTTGTACAAGATCCTTATTTATTTTACCGACACCTACATCGTCGATACAAGGGGAAGTATCAAGTTTTATGGTAACAGTTGCACTGCTGGGGCCGAGGTCGGCGAGGGGTGTTCCTCCGCGTGAAAGACGTGCAGCTACTACATTAACGTCTTCATCCCATGTAAAATCGGTACTTCCTAATGGTGTTGTGACCATGCTGGAGGGTGTGGTTTGTGAGGTAAAGGTGCTAGGACTATAAAGAGTTACCTTTTCAAGAATTTTTCCTGTTGGAAGAAAAACAGTATGAAGAGGACTGGTTGTAACCCCAATTGCTGCTCTATCTGATTTTAGTGTAGAAACTGATGCTTTATCTGCATTAAGTGAGGGTGTATTAACAGAATCCTGGTGAATTCTGTGAAACTGTTTTATCTGAGAATTTAAAGTAAGATTAGTCATTTTATATAAGATAACATAATAAATTTCAAGAAAAAATATCTACCTGTAGTGCCAGATACTGTCAAAATGTACCTTATCATTTATGGGTGTATTTAGAGTCCAAACCTGTCAATTATTAATCAAACCCTCCAGAATGATTCAATACAATTGACTTATTTATATAGTTAATAGGAACAAACAAACAAGAATATTTGTCCCGCGCAAAAAGTTTTATAAAACAAATAAAAGTACCAATCTTATTTATTTTTATATCGAAGCATACTTTTATAAAATGTAGATGATACGAAAAAAATACCCGCCGTTGTACACTTACTGTCTTTCCCACAACCTATCACAAAGCAGATGGCAGACGAACTAACACATGGATATGATTTAAAATGTTTTAAGCAACCCGTTTCGCAAAGACTGCCAAAGGTATATCATTGATTATAAACATTATCAATATAATATGATTCTTAAAACAAATAATTATTACTCTGTTCAAGAAACCCACTTTGATATTGCTGAATATTTAATACCTTGTATTAGAGATTTATTAAATTGACTAATATGAAAAAGAATATAATGAGAGGAGTGAATCTGCTCAGGGTGAATTTGTAGCCAATCGTAAATGGGAAGATCGCCAAAAGTATGATGGTTACACAACCAATATTAATGATATTGATAAAGGAAAAAGTTATTTCGAATGTACTCTAGCACGTAAATTGGATTCACACTCTAAGAAGATGTCAGAAAATATCATGGGTTCTCCTAAGCTCGATGGTCTTCGTTGCATCATCGCTAAGGATGACGCCTTTACTCATAATGGAAAACAGCATATCACTACTAAATTCATTGAAGAAAGCCTACAAGAGTTCTTTGAGGAATACCCCGATATTATTCTTGATGGTTACCCAAAATATGGTCACAACACCATTAGGAAGTACCGATTTTAAATGGGCTGTAAACGTTAATATAGTAGCTGCACGTCTTTCAGCGACGAGTACTTATCGCCCCCCTACGACGACACTTTATCGTAGAACTTGTAGGTAATAATAAGATATTTGATGCAACACGGCTCCCATACAAATGTTGTTAGTATTACTGTAAAGAGTTACCTTTTCAAGAGTTTTTCCTGTTGGAAGAAAAAGATGAAGAGGACTGACTGTAATCTCTGAATAGGGTAGAAACTGATGCTTTAGTTGCTGTAAGTAAGGATGTATTAAGATTCGCCTGGTGAATTTGTGAATAATTAGAGTTAGACATTTTATATATTGTCTTATAAAATGTCTAAAGAATAGTGAAAGTGTAATAAATATTTAATATGAGAGACAACACATATGATATAGATAATTCTAATAGCCATGAAGATTGTCCATCAATTCACAATAATGAAACCCTAATCATATTCCTCAAAAATCTTGCAATCTCAATAGAATCTGGAGATATAACAAGGGAACAAACCATATCTATTGGAGAATTTTATATGAAATACAAAGTACAGGAACAGAGTGATATAGATACAAGTAATGATTTTGATAAAGAAGATTTTACAGACGAAGAGTTTAAAAAGTTTTTGTTTTTAGGATGGTATTTTTACAGAGTTATAAACAACAACGACGAATTGGAAAGTACAAAATAATACTATTCCGATTTTATATTTTTAGTATTAAATATAATGACTATAGAAAAAATAATGTTAGATTCTATATCCCCACATAATCAACACTTTACAGTTGCTGAAAAACACGGACATTCACCAATAGATCAAATAACACCTCAATTATTACTACCTCCTATGAATACAAACATTACAACCACAATGCTAACTCAATATGAAATTGGTACTCCATCTAAGATATCAGTTATGGATTCCCAACCTCCTGTACCGTTAAAATGGGATTGGAGACATGAATATCCGGAAGATAAAAATTATACAAACATGTCAACAAAAAAGAAGTTTATTGAAAAACCCAGAAACCAATACCTATGCGGTAGTTGTTGGGCTATTTCAACAGCTAGTATAGTGAGCGATATGTTTGTAGCAGCAGGAATAACAAACTATCCTCCAAAACTTAGCCAGACATACTTATTGTCCGAAACTGGTACTAATAAGTCCAATGTAAACCCATGCAAAAGTAACAAATGTGGCGGTGGTAGTAACTCTCTAGCATTTAAATGCATCGAGGAAAACGGTATAGCATCTGAATTTTGTGTAAATAATTCATGGTGTACAAATGACAATATATGTACAAACCCACTAGGATATGTGAAAGATGTCAGTGATTTTAAAGCCGAAAATAAAACAACATACCTTAACTCTAAAATTCCTCCAGCAGGTTGTTTTTATCCAAACAATAAGTTATTATACTTTATAAAAGATGTGCGAGTATCCCCCCAATTAGATAAATATAATGTAGACGCATTCAGATTGGAGACTAAGCATAATTTAATACAACATGGACCTGTATCTGCTGGATTTATTGTATACAATAATTTCGTCAATGGTGATTATTCCATTACCAATGGTATATATCTAGAAGGGATTGATTATGAAAACAGTTCACATGATAAAATTATAGCATTCGATACTAATAACAGTAAACCCATTGGAGGTCATGCTATTACTGTAATTGGGTGGGGAATTGAAGATAACGTTGAATATTCTCCAGGAAAAAAAGAGAATATTCATTATTGGTATTGTCGCAATTCTTGGGGAGAAAAATGGGGTAAAGATAAAGGATATTTTAAATTTGCAATGTGGCCGTATAATAATAAATGTGGATTTGACAATCCTGTAAGAGGACTAGGAGGGTTTGTGTCCGCGACAGTCGCAGATATAAAACCGCATAAAATAGACAAACAAATACCGGAGTATTATATGAAAGGAATAGACAAAGATTTCTACAAAAATGAAAATAAACCTGAAGAACACCATTATCTAAACAAAGCAGATTACCAAAGTCATAAAAACATGATATGGACAATTATAGGAAGTGTTATTGGAGGTTTAATTGTATTAGGGCTAATAATTTGGCTATTTGTTTATATGAGGTGGATATCAAAATACCAAAAATTTAAACTATTGTAAATAATACCAGATTCTTTTAAAATCAATACTATTTACAATAGTTTAAATTGGATTTATGATATATCATAATGATATATCATAAAGATGTCAATAATTGTAAAAACAACTGATATAAACACAGACCAAGTATCAGAAGATCTTCATATAGAAATTCCTTTATCCAAATATGCTCAAAACTCATCTCCGCAATATGTATATCCGTACAAGTTAACGGATAATAACGACATATATCTTCCATTTGGATATGCAATGAAACTCCTAACAACAGATAGTCGTCCATCAAGAGATTCTTTCGACAAGTCAACTTTCAAATTCTCTGCTACATTAAGAGAAAATCAAGAAGAGATTAAGAAAGAAGCATTACACTATCTAAATACTCGTGGATGTGTAATGATATCAGCGTATCCGGGTTTTGGTAAGACTTTGTCTGCAATTAAATTAGCATCTATGATAAAGTTACCTGTTTTAGTTATTACGAAGGGTTTAGCTATTATTAATCAATGGAAGGAATCTATAGAAAAATTTTCACCAGACGCAACTTGTCAAATTATAAAACCAAAGACAAAAATACATCCATATCAGAACTTTTATGTAGTTAATGCTCAAAATGCCGTAAAAATTGATCCATTATTAATGAAAAAAATTGGTTTAGTCATAATAGACGAATGCCATCAAGTTATGACAGAAACACTTTCAAAATCACTAACATGTGTTACACCACGATATCTGATTGGTTTAACTGCAACGCCATATAGATACGATGGATATGACGCCTTAATTGGTTTATATTTTGGAATAACCAATGAAAGATTACTCTCTGTGGATAACGAGGGGGATACTAATATAAGAGAAGAATTGTCAATGGACAATACGAATAATGTATCGTTTGACGAAGACAATTGTCGTAATATCAGTAAAAATCCGTTAATATACAGAAAATTATGGATACCACATACTGTATACAAAATTAACACAGGATTTAAACCTATAGTTGAACTTAACGCACAAGGAAGACCTGACTGGGGTAAGATTCTTGATTCTCAAGCATGTGATACAGGTCGTAATGAAACTATTATTAAAATAATAAAAAGATTTGATAAACGAGTATTCTTAATATTGACAAAACGTATTGCACAAGCAGAATATCTTCTTACTAGATTAAAAGAAGAGGATGAATATGTTACCAGTTTATTTGGTTCACAAAAAACTTATTGTGGAGAGGCTAGAATACTAATAGGAACAACTCAAAAAGTTGGAACAGGTTTCGATCATCCGAGATTAAATACACTATTACTGGCAACCGATACTTTAAACTATTACATACAAAACCTAGGTCGTGTATGCAGATCACCTGACAGTAAACCTATTTTCTTTGATTTGGTAGACGATTACACTATTCTTAAAAGACATTTTAACGAAAGAAAAAACGTATATACTGACCATGGAGGAAAATTTAGGGACTTTAATAGTGACTATCCAGATTTTTCATTCTAAGACGTATAAGCTAACAACAATACAATAATAGGCGATACTATTGGTAAAGCGACCCACGAGAGAATGAGTAAAACAATACAAAGAGTCTGTTTAGTAGAACTAAGTCTATCCCATCGTTTTAATGTAATAAATAAGGCCCATACCCATAATATTAAAGAAATAATACCTATGATAAGAATAACTACCAATGCGCTAGTAGTTGTTTTTGCAACGTCGTCTGCGCTATCTGAATAGTGTTCGATGGTGTTATTCTGTATGTACGATTGAATTTCTTCCTTGTTTTCATTATATAATTGAAATATTTCAGGAATGGAATATAAGAATGGATTTTTCATTTATATTATATATAGAAATTTTCAAAATGGTATTTAAATAAATGATACCTTTAAGGTATAATTAAATAATGTCACATCTAAGGTTTCCAGAGTTTGATGATATTCCAGTGAGCACAAAGACTATAATAGTCAGACTAAATATAATAATTGATCTAATAAAATTGGTAGAATATTTACCATTTGTTGAATATATTATAGTTCCAAAAAGAAGAGGACGCAAGAAGAAAGACCCTCCCCCTGATCCAAACAAAGATATACCAAATGGATCAATCATAACACTTCAATTTGGTGATATGTTGAGAGGAGTAGATTTAAAACAACGTAAAAAAGACAATAGTAAACAACCTAAGAAACGAGGGTTCTTCCGTAACGCTGCAACTGTCGTAATGGTAGTAGACGGTAAAAATATTAATTTTAAGGTGTGTCAGAATGGAAAATTTCAAATGACAGGTTGTAAGAGTGACGAACACGCAAAATCAGTTGTTAAATATATGTGGAATTATATTCGCAATTTTACAGACATGTATTCATTCGAAAATAATGAATCATCGTTCAAAGCAATACTTGTTCCAGCAATGCGAAATATAGATTTCTCACTCGGTTTCTATGTAAATAGGGAAGAATTGGATAGTTACATAAACGAAGAAACTGGATATACATCTTTACTAGAAACTAGTTTTGGTTACACTGGAGTTAATATAAAAATCCCAATGACTAAAGATATCCGTATATTAAAATTAGAAAAGATGACTTATAAATCTGATATAGATGCTTCTGTATCTTCCGATCCGATGTCGGAAGATCTATGGGATATCAGTATCGTGATGTACGACGAATTCTTAGACACATTATCATTAAAGGACCGAGATAAAAAATTGAATAAAGAAAGAAATAACACATTTCTTGTTTTTCATTCTGGTAAAATAATACTTAGCGGACTTTGTCCTGAAGTTCAACGAGATGTATATTACGAATTTCTAAATATTATTCGTAAATCTTATGGATGGATCGAAGAGAGACTGGACGATGATTTTGAGGATCATCCAAGGAAACATAGAGTTACACCGAAGATTGATGGGTATAACGAGCGTGAAGACGAAAAGATCCACTAATAGTTGTATATTTAATATATTGTATATATTAAATATTTTATGTATATTAAATGTATAGGTGTATATCTATCCATATATTATGTACTCCATGTTATAGACTTTCCTCTATGTGTTCCTCCTCCAACAAATATATGCATACCAATAAGTAAAAGTCCTAGAACTAATATAATAACCGCGGAAACCCATACTGACATAGTAGTTTTATTTATATTTGGTAGACAAGTTTTACCCTTATTCTCTACTATTGCAGACAGTGTAATACATAAAATTGCAGTTATAACTATTCCAATAGAAAAGACTATTGAATTGTCAAACAAATAATCCCCTCCTTTACACGAACACATAAAGTTACATGAAAGATATGACACTCCAAATGCCAACATTGCTCCTCCAATTACTAACAATCCTTGATTTGATTTTACCGCAGTTTTATCACATTTAGTTGACGAGTCTGCAAACCTGTCCCCAATATTTAGAGCTACTATTACAATAAGTATACCGTAGGCTATTGCCAAAATTGCGATTATTGATGTTAACATACCGTTTATATTATATGTGAATATTTTTCACTTAAAAATATTCACTATGGCAAAATAATCTATCTATATTGTACAATACATGCTTTATTAAGTTGAACATTCATAGCATCACGATCGCTATATTTATGTAGATATGAAGTATAACAAGGAGTCACTAAACTACAAGCTCCTTCAAAACAATGATCAGGATAAGGTGTTGATTGAGCACTAGGAGGTATTTTCGCTTTATAACAACTATCATGTCTTGGTCTAAACCCTGCTTCTCTTTCAGCGATTATTGGTGTAGGAGAAGAATAATGTCCTCGAAAATACCTGTTGTAAGGAAAATGATCAAAATCTGTTATAACGGTAGATGCACTGTCATGTGTGGCGTGATATGGACTGTCTGTTTTCTTTTGCTCAATCATATGTTTAACGGCTTCAATATTAGATTGATTCAATAACGGTGTTAAACTGTTTAATTTTTTGTATGACATCTTTATTATATACAAGAGAGAAAATACTAATGTTGCTCAAATCTACACACAGCTGTTCGAAAATAGTTGTCAAATTCTTGATCATTTATATGCTCCTTAAATTCTTCGTACAATTCTTCCCTAATACTTAACATCTCTATTCCTAAAAACGTTGAGAAACATATGCGATCAGCTGCGTTAGAAGTATCAATAACAAGTTCAGATAAAATGTTATCTCTGAACTCCTCCAGTATAAAATAATCTGACGATGGTAATACAGAAGACTTTTTACTGGACTTTTTACTTGTAATACCTTCATTTTGTAGATATTCTAAGTAAGCAGTATATCGCTGTTCGTTCGTCGGATACATATCATCCTTAGTCAGTTTACCAAGAAGTTTTTCATATTCAACCGGGTCTTCGAATACATTAATTAATTTCCGATAAGGACCCCTTCTAATAAATATATATTTGTCCAACACTCCTATTTTGTTCAAATATAAACGTAATACGTTTTTCTTCAATTCCGGATCAATATTAATCAAAATATTAGCAACCATCTTTATTCTATCAGTATTATTCCATTCTGTTAATATATTTTTAGCTCTGGCTGTTAAACGTCCAGAAAAATTGGCAACAATTTGTTCTTCGAAAGATATTCTAAAATTGAAGTCTCCAAATCCAGATATAACGTTTATTAATCTTTCTGCGAATCCGGTTGAACATATACCAGCCATATCATGAAGTTCCTCTAGTAATCGTTTCTTCATTTCGTTTTCACATTCATGCGAAGCTACATATGTCCATACTTTTAAAAGTATTGCGGCTAATGAACAATTATACTTGGAATATAATGCTCTGTCCATATTGATTCTATTCATTGCTATATTGATTTTTTTAATTATATCTTCATCAGTCTTATGGTTATATATGGTTTCCACTAGATCTTTCACTTGTTTCAGTATATGATCAAACGTTATTATATTGCCATTTTCGAGTTTGAGCAGTGGTATAGTATTGAGGAAATCAATCCCGTCATTTACTGATTTGACAAACTCATCGTAATGCGCATTTTGAGCGTTTTCAAATATTGTCTTAGATTTACCCTTTACGTTACCTAGAAGTATAATAACCCTTTCAGCTCTATCCTTGTTTTTACCAAATTTTAGTACAATATCTGTAGCGTCAGCACGTAAATTATATTCTATATCCGGATTTTCAGCTATATTAATCAGTATATCTTCTATATCTTCTGTATTTATATTGTTTTCATGTTGAGTTGAATCGTTTTCGAGTGGAGTATGGTTTTGAAAAAGGTATTGACTTGACAGAAGACGATACATCATATTATTATGTTCTGTGTAAAAAAATGCATTCATACTTTGTTGTATACTTTCTATAATAAACTCGTTATATGATTTAATGTTATCATTCTCGTCTTTTATTCTCTTGTTTTCTTCGTTATCATCAGAATCTTCTGGATTAGAGATCAATGATTCCATGTCATCTGATTCATTTTCTAATGATAAAATTGTGTTATATCTATATTCACATTCAATCTTTTGATTATTGATTACTCCAATAAAGTACTTAAGAGCATTAGATCTGTAGTCTTTACTCTTAAATAAAAGTTTGATTGTATCTATATAAATCGGGGTTGCTATATTAACTAGTCCGTTTGAAAGTTCTTCACATAATATGTTTAGAGCTACATATCCTATTTCCTCTCCGTGATATCCGAGAGATTTAGCGAGTATAACTTTTATGTTATTGGAAATATTAGAATTTGTACATAACTCATACATATATTCTTCTAAAATCTTTGTACGCGAGAACATATACATTCCTGATATCTTAGTAACTAGTTCAATTACATCTAATTCAAAATAAGTATTATATAACTCTATTGCTTTAGTTCGATTTTTTAAAGGAATGGACAAATCCATGGATATATTGTTTAACGTATCTTTGTACGAAACTATATCTTTACAATCCCTTATACCATGTACAATATTTTCTTCTAAAATGTCTAAGTTTAAAATTTCTTCGTCAGAGGAACAATCCTCATCTGATAAATCATCGATTTTAGTAACCATTTAAGATTATCTTGTAATCATTTAAATAAGTATAACTTGATGAATAATAATAAATGCGTTTTAAATAAATCATGTCCTTCAGGGTATTATCGTAAAGATTTAGAGAAAATAGCTGCTCATTGTGGAATGTCAGAAGAACAAATAGCATCTAGTAACATGCATACTCTTTGTTCTTCTGTTTCCGAAAGGGAATTTTTCCCAGCTGCAAAGGACCTTCCGTGTAAACTAACTCCTAGATTATGCAAATCAACAAAATACTCTAGACGAGATATGTTAGATTTAACAGATAGATGCGGTGTAGATATGTCTGATATTCCTGGTTATCATTCTCGTGCTAGAATATGTCAAGAATTACATAACGCATCTTTACCAGGATCGCCGTGCAACTTAACAAAAACATGCCCGCATGGATACAGACGTGCCGATTTAGTGAGGATAGCAAATAAATGTAATATTAATATAAACCATCACAATGGTACCAAAAAGAATATGGGGGAGTTATGTGTTAATATACAGGACCATTTTGATACTAGACATATCACCGAAGAAGAGTATGAAAATTATTCTTTATCGCAGCTATTCCCATCTCATATAATTGATGAAGAAGAACTGTTACCGCCTTATATAATTGATGAAGAAGAAGAAGAAGAAGAAGAAGAAGAAGAAGAAGAAGAAGAAGAAGAAGAAGAAGAAGAAGAAGAAGAAGAAGAAGAAGAAGAAGAAGAAGAAG
>JGI24539J26755_10000556_pt1 | contig 17714 bp, 17 predicted proteins | sample NorSeaMetagenome_2_FD_26755 | JGI IMG/M metagenome (IMG submission 26755) | reverse complement strand
AACAGCTCCCAAAAGAGCAAGGACTGCCTACATGTTCTTCTGCATGGAAAAGCGTCCGGAAGCCAAGAAAGAACTGGTATCCGTCTTCGCTGGACGCGAGCTACAGACAGAGGTTACCAAGCTGCTTGGAGAATGGTGGACTGACCACAAGGACTACAATGACGAAGGTGAGAACAGGGACAAGAACGGTAAGTTTGATTACACTGAGGACGCCCAAAAGTATGTCAATATGTCAGAGGATGACAAAGATCGAGTCAAGTCAGAGTCTGACACTGGTTCAGACACTGGTTCAGACGCTGGTTCTACCAAGAACAAGAAACTTTCCAATAAGAAAGCCATTGTCGAGGCGGAATACAATAACGACGACAGCGATGAGGACGAACTCGACAGCGATGAGGACGAACTCGACAGCGATGAGGACGAACTCGACAGCGATGAGGACGAACTCGACAGTGACGAGGACGAGAAAGACTGTGGATGCGACTTTGTATACTCAAGAAAGAAGGGGAACAAGAAGAAAGGAGACCCGTGCGGACAAGATACAGTTGGAGACACTGGAAAATGCTCAAAGCATAAGAAGAATAAGAGAACATCCAAGTGAATTAGACTAGACTAGATTAAAGAACAATTATGTAATAAAGCCTACGGGCATTATCACATAGCTTCCCTCCCGTCCTCGTCCAAGCACTTCGTACTTAGCGAAATTTAAGCGACTGTGAGATATTCAAAATGAATTTTACCACAAATTTGTGAGTAGAAATACCAAACAACATACAACAGAACGTCAAAATCTCTCAGAGATCTCTCAAATGGCGATGTGCGAGGACCAGACTGCAGCTGACAAATACCTGAAGATGACGGCTTGCGGATGCAGCTTCATGTTTAAGAGGAAGAGCGGAGACAAGAAGAAAGGAGACTTATGCGGAAATAGCGAAGTTGGAGAGAACGGTATGTGCGAGAAACATAAAAAGCACAGCAAAGATGAGATAAGAAACGTTTCAGATTCAGATAAAGAAGAACAAATTGGGCATCAATCAGTTTTACGAAGGGACTCTTTATGTGGGCATCAATCAGTTTTACGAAGGGACTCTTTATGCGGGCATCAATCAGTTTTACGAAGGGACTCTTTATGTGGTCCAACAAAGACACAGACTTGTCCCGTATTCACACCACCCTCAGCGTCAATATGCTTATCACCGCAATCCCACATTCACTCCCTTGAAGAAGAACAAAAAGAAAAGAAAAATACAATGGGTGATAAGATTTTGCGTTTAACAAATGAAAAGACCGAGGAGATAGCAAGTCAGCGAGAGGAGATAGCAAGTCAGCGAGAGGAGATAGAACGTCAACGAGAGGAGATAGCAAGTCAGCGAGAGGAGATAGAACGTCAACGAGAGGAGATTGCCCGCAAAGAACAGGAAAAGAATGAGGCATTGGACATGCACCAAACAACGCCTTACCCTGGAGTGTGTCCGAGCCGCCGACATGGGTCCCGAAATTCGGCATGCGGGTCAAAAGTAAGAACGTACACGAACACTATAATCCATTGTGAGAGTACCTATCAACATAGGTTGCACGTTAGACATACATGGCCCCAATCACAAGCATGCCACAATTGGTGCACGGCCGCGAATAACAAGGAGGACTGGGTCGCGGCTCGAATGCAAGAAGAATAGGTAGTTGAAGAAGAAGATAAAGCTTGCAGCTTCATGTTTAAGAGGAAGAGCGGAGACAAGAAGAAAGGAGACTTATGCGGAAATAGAGAAGTTGGAGAGAACGGTAGGTGTGAGAAACATAACGCAATTAATTTTTGATATATACATTTGAAAGACTAATGATGGTTATTACGTAATGAAAAATTGCTTACACGACGAATTTATCAAATACTGTGTTCTGATAAATTCCCGATGTCTTAACTATATAGTGTATCACGAACAAGGAAATGATAATTATTGTATTTTATATAAGTTTCAAAATGATTTTTAATAGTTAGTTGAACTAACTATTAAAATGTCTGATAAAACATGCGATTGTTGCAAATATACAAGTATTGGAGTGTGTATCTTATCATTCGTATTTACAATTACTTATGTGATTAGTTATAATGATTACATTGATGATATTGAAGAATACACTTGTAAAATTACAGATGTTGAATATCCTATAATAGGATATGATTCAAATTTCAAAAGATGTAAATGTGGTAAAAGATGTTATGAAAATGTATTGTTTTGCAATAAGATGTTTTATGGAGACATTTTTTTAAAAAATAAATATTCTATTTTAGACGAAGATGAAATGTGTTCTTCATATTTGAATGAAAAGTGTGTTGTGAATCCGAATGTAATAAATACATTGTTGATTGAAAATAAAAATAATATGGAAAGTAAAGTAAATACATCTTTTGGTTGTTATAAAAAAGATGATATATACTTCATTGAAAATGAATCGGATGAAAAAAGAAAAAGAATAATTTATTCGGGTATTTCATGTGGTTCTTTCTTTATAATTTTCTTATTTTGCAGAATTATTGGATAAGTATATTAATAAAGCGTTAAGATAACGCTTTATTAATTCGCGTATAAAGCAGTATAATTGTGAAGAAGTTGACTTTGTTAAAAAGTCAAGTAAATCATTTATACAAAATGATTTCACATGTTAATTAATATATAAATTGTTAAATGAGTTTGATAACATCTACCAGAAATATTGCTGATATACAAAACCTACCAATAGACGTTATTGTAACAGTATGTACATATCTGGATGTAATAGATATAAATTCTCTCTATTACACAAGCCAGTTATTTAAAAACACGATTGAAGATAGTTCCAAATATATATACACAAATTGTGTGCATGTTCAACCGCATGGATTAGTTACAACATGGTGGAACAAGGAAGAAACTAATCTAAAATCAGAGATAAATTATATAGACGGCAATAAGCATGGAGAGTATAAACGTTGGTACGATAGTGGACAGTTATGCGATCATTGTTTTTTCGTGAATGGAAAGGTATGTGGTAAATGGACATCCTGGTATTATAACGGAAAATTATCAGATATCTTATCATACTCAAATGGAAATCTAACTGGAGATTGGAAATGTTGGTACCCAAATGGACATATATCACATCATTTAATTTATGATGATGGTGAGTTAAACGGACAATCTATAGAGTGGTTTGATAATGGGCAGATATCAGAACAATGTTTTTTAGTGGACGGTAAATTGAACGGTGAGTGTAAGAGATGGTACGATAATGGTCAGATATCTGACCATCGTTTTTTTATAGGGGGGGTGTTGACAGGTGAATGTAAACGTTGGAGGTATAATGGGTGTATATATGAACATTTGTTTTATAGATGAATATATGCACGTAAAATGAATTTTTTAGACATGTCTATATGGTAATTTATCACTGAATTCAAACCTTAGTATGTATGATCAACGTATCACAGAAGTCACATTAAACCAGAACATATGTACTCCAACTCTTCCGGTTGATATTATAATGATGATATGTAAATATCTTGGAGTTGTAGATATAAATTCTCTTTCGTTTACAAATTCTACCTTTCATAATGTTATCGCAGGTAATTCGAAGTATATATATTCTATATGTAAACACATCAAGCCACATGGTCGAATTGTAAGTTGGTGGGATGCAGACAAAACTATAAATAAATCTGACATATACTATTCGGAAGGTAAGAAGAATGGTACTTACAACCTATGGCATGCTAATGGTACATTAAGCGATCAATGCAGTTTCATTATGGGTAAGAAGCACGGTTTATCTACATGTTGGCATATTAACGGACGTATGTCTGAACTCAAAACATACGCAAACGGAGTGTTAAACGGTATGTGGAAATGTTGGTATGATAATGGACAGATATGTGACGTTTTCAATTATTCTGAAGGTAAGTTGCATGGAGAATCTAAAGAGTGGTATTATAATGGGCAGATATCTGATCGTTCGTTTTTCTTAAATGGTGAATTGTATGGTGAATGTAAAAGATGGTATCTTAATGGTCAAATATCTGATCATCGCTTTTACGTGGAAGGGTGTATTGTCAAGTGTGAAAAATGGTCTGATGATGGACAGGTGATATATGTATAATCTTTTTATAATTCATTCATATTGAATGAATTATAAAAGGTTATACTATGTTTATTTGTTACTTAATTGTTTATAGTGTACTAATAAAATGATAGATATAGAATTAGGATTACGTATGAATAAGATTGATTTTTCTATTAATCTTCTTTCACGTATGGATGCTAAAATCAAAAGTTATATACTTGAGTTTGAGTCGGTACGTGACATCTATATTAAACCTGTTACTATTCCAGTTCAGGAAACCAATCCTGAAACCAATCCTGAAACCAATTCTGAAACCAATTCTGAAACCAATCCTGAAACCAATTCTGAAACCAATCCTGAAACCAATTCTGAAACCAATTCTGAAACCAATTCTGAAACCAATTCTGAAACCAATCCTGAAACCAATTCTGAAACCAATTCTGAACAACTTGAACCAAGGATTGCTAGTTTAAATTGTACTGGATTGCGTAAAATTTATCATGCTATAGCTCGTAAGACACATCCCGATTCAATAGATTTTGACGTAAAAAATACAGCTCTGATGAACGAATCTAGAACATATTATAATAAAAGAGATCTTGCACGATTGATACAAGTTGCTCAAAAAATTGGTATTGAAGTGAGTAATTATATTACGGAAGTTGATTTTCCTTTATTGGATTATAATCTAGAAAAAATACAAGAATCTATAAATAAATCAGTAGAGTCTTCCGCATGGAAACTATCTAAAAAATCTACAGAAGAACGTAGAGAGTTTGCTATAACTTACTGGAAAAATAAAAGAGATATATTAAATATATAAACGGTTGAAGAACATAGAGGTTTCAATAAATTACTGTAAAAAGATCAAATGAAAGAAAAAATACAGAAAACTTTATACACGTATAAATTTCTTATAATGATATAAGAAATTTATTCAAACAGACCACGTGTATTCGTAATCCATGCGGGTTCGTCTCTACCTGCTATTTTTCCTTTCCAAGATAGAAAATGATTCTTTTCAAAAAAGTAGTATGTACGATAAGAATCAATCACGCTTTCTATTTCAATTGAATTATCATTTTTATATACTTCAGGCATTGCCTGTGCAGGAATAGTGAACCCTATAACCGGTATAGGAGGTATTTGCTCTGAAAGAGTTAATATATGTTTTTCACTTGCATGTATTTTACCATAACGATATGTATATTCTTTGCATAACTCTAAACCAAGCTCGCAAAGCCAATTATAATTACTTAGTGAAGTACGTGTCCATATAGTGCATGGATGGTTCTTGTGAGCGAGCTTGTATGGGGGTTCATATATTTTATAGTCTGGATCTGTGACATGCCAAACGGAACAAAGCATTTGACATGTTTCTAATATCATTTTTACAACGTGTTTGTCACAATGCATTTCAGCACATATGCTAGGAATTATGTGTAAAATAAATATGTTCATTCTTTTGGGTTTTCATATATAATAATGTAAATAATTCATTTTTATTGAGTTATATTACTGCTTAATATATTTCATCGCATCATATTACAAAATGAAGATTTCTATCATATTTGAGGATTAAATTATCAACAATGAATAATATGCGACCAATAGATATCACAGTATTGTGTAACGATGAAGATGGTTATGAGACAGATGAATCCGACATTTCTATTAATTCAAGTCTAACAGTGAGGGAATTTGAATTTCCTACAGACGCGTTAGAAGACGGTGCAGATGGATCTATATGGTGTGTAGAATATTATGAAGAAGAAATAAACGAATGCAAAAGAGAAGGAAGGGATTATCGATTCATACACAGACAAGATTGATTATTGTATATGAATTCAAGATAAGGTATGATAGAAGTTATAAAATGAATTTATTTTATAACTATCAAAATTTAAACAACAATGAACTCGCAAACCACGAATTTGAATATCCCTTCCAATCAACTTGCAGCTGTACAAGCATATTTGGCATCGTTGCAGATTAATGACCAGCAGAATGATTCTGATGATTCTAACTTCTTGTACAGTCAAGATTATGAGGTCAAAGAAGTGATTGACCATAGATACAATGGAAATGTGTGGATGTTTTGTATAAAATGGACTAATGGAGAGGAAGAATGGATAACAGACGATGAGTGCAATTGTGAGGTACTCATTTCAGAATATCTTCATAAACAAAACATCAGCACAGTGTACGTCTTTTGCAGGGTAAGTACAAAGACTCAATCGCAAGAATATTGTGTCTCTTTGGACGCCCAACTTGAAGAACTTCTGCCTTTGGCTAAAGACACCGGATGTAAACGAATCAAGGTACTCAAAATTAGCAAGGGAGCTTACAGGAAAGTACCGAAGGAGATGATTGACATTTGCGAGGCGTCTCAAAGCGGGGATTACTTACTTATATATCGCGTTGATAGGTTGAGCAGAAATATTTTCGATTTTCTTAAGGAAATTGAGGAATTGAGAATAAAGGGTGTGATTATATATTCTCACCAAGACCAACTTTTTTACAACGACACATCCCAACGCACAGACTTTGCTCAGAAAATTTTAGATGCGCAGAAGGAGAGTGAATTGATCGGTAAACGAGTACAGACATCCATCATTTTTCGCAAGAGACGAGGAGATTACGTGGGAGGAGTTCAATATGGTAAAAGACATAAGAGGGACAGAAATGGTAAGATGATAGTTATAGAAAATTCTGAAGAGATTGATATTATTAAGAAAGTGAAGAGTATGAATGGTTGGCCTCAAGATGTGGCTAATTACATGAACTCTGAGGGTGTAAAGAAGCGTGGACGATTTTGGAGCAAGCAGATGGTGAAGAATATATGGAGTCAGTATAACGATGATGGTACGAAGAAATAGATTAATTTGTCAACCTACAATAAGGCTATTTGGCACAATAAATTTATGTAAATGTTATTTATAATATAACATTTATCACTGATATACCAGCATCCATAATCCTATTTTTTCATCACTTGTATATAATACAAGTGATGAAAATACTGAGACGAGATATTAAATTCATCTCGATAGAATACTATTGGTTTACAATTATCAGATAATAAAATGACAGTGTAGATATTCGTATTGGATGGGTTCCCATTGTGGAACCCATTTACGGTCTTATATAAATGGATATACCTGTATATCGGTTAGTTTTATCTGTTGGATGTAATATTAACAGTTGGTTCAATCGGAGATATTAGATATAGACATACAGAAAATGGAAACACATGTAAATCAGTTAGATTGTCTTACCATGACGATACAATAGGTTTTATAAGACCAGTCAGGTCCACAGTTTATGTATATGAATGGATCGGAGATTATGGATACAAACAGGAAATACCATAAATGATTTCAAACCAGTACATGATAGTCTCTTATAGGGTGATATATTAGCATTTCCGTAGCATATTCTAATATCAAATTAACAATATTCAAACTCAAAGAATGCCATGTATCAAAATATTCAACCTTTTCTGAATATGTATACGATCACATACACTTTGTACAGATTAGCATATGTAATATATGTTTATGTAAAGAAATGAATAAATGGAGATGTGTTAGTATAATGTACTAGTTTGTTAATACAGTTTATCCCTTTAATATAAATTGGTTTTTTCAACCATGTATTAACTATTAAAATAGATCATGATTCTTCAAAGATTGCCAACTGATATAATCATAGAAATATGCAGACATCTTCATATGAATGATATATCTTCTCTATATTATACAACATCATCTTTACAAAAGATGATTATATTTAATCAGAGTTATCTTTATTCCATATGTCAAACTCTTCAACCACATGGTATGATTAATGAATGGTGGGACGTTGAAGAAACTATTCTCAAGAATGAAACTTCCTACTTAAACGGTAAGGAGGATGGCGAATACAAGTCATTGTCCGTTTACGGACGTTTATTGGAATGTGGGTCTTATTCAAATGGACTAAAAAATGGAGAATGGAAAGAATGGTATATTAATGGTAAGATATATCAACGTTGCTTTTATTCAAATGGTAACTTAAATGGAGAGTATAATAGTTGGTACGAAAATGGTGCTTTACGGTACAAAGAGTATTATAAAGATGGTAAGTTACATGGTTGTAGTAAAGATTGGTATTATACTGGACAATTATCTAAACATGAAGTTTATGAGAACGGGGAAAAATCAATAACAATTATATAATGGTCAACTATCATATATAATTATTTTCATTGTATTATACAATGAAAATAATTTTAGAGTAAATACTACTTAAGTAATTTATTAATAATAATTCATTAATAATAAAATGACTTACAAGAGAATATATACAAATGAGTATTCAAAATCAATCAATGTTAGTCAAGATTTAAACAGTCAAATCATAGGTTTACGCACTGAATTACAAGATCTACATGATATGTTCTCTGGCACTGATATTGATATTGATGATTTACATAATATGCTTTCTGTATTTGACAATAATATTATCCCTGAAATAAGAGGTCCAGAAGGTCCAGAAGGTCCAGAAGGTCCAGAAGGTCCAGAAGGTCCAGAAGGAACACAGGGGGAAATAGGACCACAAGGACCTATTGGTGATAATATTGAATTATTTTTTTCATCAACAGATAGAATAATATCAGCTTTTTCCCCGATTATTTTTGATAGTAATTTCCTTACCAATTTTGTATATACAAACGACGAATATACATATAACGGAGAAAGTGGCATATTTAAAATATCACTTAATATACGTTACTCTTCTGTTTCATCTAATCCATATGAAATTGTAGAATGCGCCATTATTATCAATGGTATACAAAAATTTAAACGACTTTATGGATACGATATGCAAGGTCGTATAAAAGACGACTTTATTACAAATATAGATTCCGGTGATACTATACAGATTTTAATACTTAATGTAAAGAATACGACTTCTGATCAGATTAAGATATTGAGAGATTCTTTTGCTATCTTTAAAGCGTTGAATATTCATATAATATAATAAAACCAATAAGATATATTATAAAACCAATAAAAATATATTATATTGGTTTTATATAAAAACAATGCCATTATTTACATTTTCGCAAACACTCGATAATTTAACGTTGAATGCACCGCCGGAGGGCACAGTGAGGGAGTTGAATCACGCAATTACAAAAGGTGAAAGTCAGACGTACACAGATAACGCAATTAATACACTCATCGGTGATGATAATACGACTCAAATTAACGACAATCTCAATACTTTGAGAGAGATATCACAAGCACTCAGTGGAAACAATGACGTAGGAGATACTATAGTCCAACAAATTACTGCTACCAATACCAGAATAAATGGTCTTGTCAACGTAGATGGGACTGGTGAGGAAATAACAGGTACTGGTGCTGGTAGAGTAACTCTACTCGAAGGAAGGGTAGATGATCTTGTCCACTACGATCCGACTACTCATGGGGAAGTACCCTGGGATGGAACGGGTGCTGGTAGAGTAACTCTACTTGAAAGAGACGCAGAAGTACTCGAAGGAAGGGCAGATGCTCTTGTCAAATTAGATGAGGATGGTGGAGAAGTAGCATGGGATAAAACGGGTGCTGGTAGAGTAACTCTACTTGAAAGAGACGCAGAAGTACTCGAAGGAAGGGCGGATGCTCTTGTCAAATTTAATCCTGATGGTGAAGAAATAACAGCTGGTCCTAATAAGGGTAGAGTAACTGAACTCGAATCAAGAGCAGATGCTCTTTTTGACATCAATGGTGCTGATGGTGGTGGGCCGTCAGGAAAGGTTCACGATCTTGAAGCAAGAGCAGATGATCTTTTTTCCCCTACTGGTGCTGAGGGTGGTGGGCCGGCAGGAAGGGTTTACGATCTTGAAAAAATGGCAGATGATCTTGTCCACTACGATCCGACTACTCTTGGGGAAGTACCCTGGAATGGAACGGGTGCTGGTAGAGTAACTATACTTGAAAGAGACGCAGAAGTACTTGAAGGAAGGGCAGATGCTCTTGTCAAATTAGATGAGGATGGTGAAGAAGTAGCATGGGATGTAACGGGTGCTGGTAGAGTAACTCTACTTGAAAAAGACGCAGAAGTACTTGAAGGAAGGGCAAATAATCTTGTCAAATTAGATACTAATGGTGAAGAAGTAGCATGGGATGATACGTCTGGTGATGCTGGTAGAGTAACTCTACTTGAAAGAGACGCAGAAGTACTTGGAGGAAGGGCAAATAGTCTTGTCAACTTAGATGAGATTAGTGGTGAGGAAATACAAGAGGGTGATTCGCTAGGCCGTCCAGCGGGTAGAGTAACTCTACTCGAAAACAATAAATTAAATAAAAATGATGGTCAAGCCACTGGCCTCACGGTGACCGGTCTTTCGGGTACCGCCACTAATCTTCGTATCACAGGAGACGCTATTGTTAGTTACCTCTATATTGGACCTAGATGGCGTATCAAAGCTAACTCAGATGGTAGTCAGTTAGAGTTTGAATGGGCTTCCGTTCCCATTTCTTCCGATCCAGCTAGTGCTATTTGGCAAACTGCTATCCCCTTTGTTTCAACCTCGGTTTAAACCGGGGTATAAGAAGGTTAAGATTAAGATTTTATCTTACAATAAAAATAAAATCCTATCATTGATTGATTATATAACAATCTATATAACAATCTATATAACAATTCAATTAAGAGCAGGTATGTACTATTGTTTTCTGACATGGGAAAAACGTATGAATCTCCGTAATTAGTAATGTTAACGTTAGTATTATATTGTAAATAATAACCCGTTCCTGTATCGTTTTTAACAGGTATACATGATCAATATTTTAAAAATGTAGAGGTTCCTCCGCCAAGATATGTCTGAGATTCTCCTTGACTTCCAACACATGAAGCATTGAGGTATTTACCGTTTACATATCCATTCTGTTTTATGTTTCATTGTATTATCAATACTACATATAAAAATAAAAATCTCAAAAGCTAACAAATTTCCTGTTATACCACTAGTTGTCAATTGGACGGAATCTACTAAGTGTTATAAATTAAATGGAAAATTACGACTGCGCCGCAAGAGTTTCATGGGGCCTGGTAGGATTATGGTTAGGAGGTTTATTTGTATAAGTAGTTCTGGAAAGACGCGGTGGTAATTCTAACAATAAAAGTGTTTATGTATTATTCTTTCGACGACGCTGGACAAGATTGTTTTTTTAGTTGCGATATTGGAAACACTGGAATTAACTCAATTGATTCGGGCTTTGGTATTCTAAATCAGATTCTAATAGTGTTAGTTCATTTTTGCATTTTTTTTGATATCTTGCCCTATCACCATTTTCCACGTCTACACTTAATTCATTCCAATCAGGGTGCCCATCCGTTGTTTCTTTGTTTAAAGTGCAGTGTCAGTCTGTATTACCTTCGTAAGGAACAGGAATAATTTTCAGTTTCATTTTTTGAAAACACCAGTCCATGACGTCATCATCTACCCTGAAGCAACTTGTGGGTATGTTTATATTTAGAATCGGTTTTACTATTTTTTTAGTGAATCCAAAAGTTTTAAAACCGCACACGGCGATATTGCACATAGAAGAGACGCAGTCTGGATTTTTTAAAATGGAATTTTCCAAAAGATTAAAAGTATTTTTTTTGTATACTATATCATCGTCGCAAACAATAATAATGCTTTCATCAGGTATTTTAGAATTCCTTAAGGTTGGAAGTATTTTCGTAATTGGTCCTTCATCTTTTTCACAATTGTTTATTATGAATTTTTTCCCTTGTAAATTTTTTATTTTGGGAGGAATATTATATAATATTTTTTTCGATGAAATTCTTGGTATGTTAATAACCAGAGTCTGATTTTCGGATAGTAAACTAATTGTTCTTTGTAAGTTATTGTAACACCAATCAGTGGTCAGTCTTTCTGGTATAGTGGTCATTGTAATATAAGTCCCCTTTTTGCCGGATTTTAAAAGCAAAAATAGTATAATAAAAAATAATTATAGAAATTATATATTTTTCATCCATTTATTGTATATAAAATATAGCATCACAACTGATGTAAAAAAAATGTGTGGAATATTTACTTTAATTAATGGACCGAGCCAAGCAAAGATCTTGGAAACGGCTTTTAAAATACAGAGCCGAGGTCCCGATAACAGCGTTGTTATGAATACGAAAGGGGAACAATGATTTTTCATAGATTAGCAATCGTTGATAATTCAACTGCTGGTAATCAACCGATGACTCAACGAAAAATGTATCTGTGTATTTTAAGATGTCAATAGTCCAAACTGAGTACAAACACAGACATAACCACAACCACCGAGGCATTTAGGAAATTCAAAGACATCGGTAAGTACATGTACAATGCTAAGTTGTTTTTAGATCAACAAACACAGATAACCAAAACGTAGGAAATTGCACAGTAAAGACCAAAGTAAACAATAAGGACGAACCAATCGGTAATATTAATAGTAAAGTATATCTCCAAGGATTCAATCGCGTCATGTTCTGGTCACCCTACAATTGGCGGAGTACAAAATTGGAGAGGTATAACTGAGGTATTGCTAGTAGAAAATGCCCAAATGCTTTTAAACCATCTAGATCTAACTGGGAACAATTATTTAAGTACGGAGAAGAACTTGTGAATACTTCAACATTTTTGAACGGGGTTTAGCTTTGGAGTAATGAACCAAAAGACAATAATCATATCGCAACCAACTTGACTACTGTTTCATGGTCTGTCGGTTCAAAGCTATGAGGTATAGTTAAATATAATTTGACGACATTGATATAATTTTTCTGAAAAATAGTATAAAAAATTATATATAAACAATAACTATGGCAAATATATTATATACATACCCACAATCAAATTGCAACTGTTACCAGTGCGATAAGAAGATTTATCCTACAAATCAAGGATCTATAACAAATTTTTCTGTACATGGATGCAGAGTTTCCGATGGATTTGAATGTTATGATAGAAAAGTATTTCAACAAAATACTCAACCACAGGGTGTAGACGACGAGTCTGATGTTTCCCTAGACGTAGATAAGTATACATTTTTAAATAAACTTAGTTCCAATCTAAGCAATGGATTCTATAGTATAGATTGTCCGTCAGAGTCTTCTTGTCCTGCGACAACATACGTTTCTAGCGATCCGCGATTATTAGATCCTGTGAGAAATTCCCGATTACACCTTGATCGTCCTCCCATGACTGGAGACATGGCATCAAAGGACGTGTATTCTGATAAATTTAAGAATTACGGAAAAGGGTATCACACTTACTCAGATATAAATGCGGGACAAATTCAATATTATATCAATGATTCTATCAAGGATGCTTTATATAGACCTGTTTATGATATTCCTGCTGAAGTAAGTAGCTTATTCTATCAAGATCCGATGAGTAACATGAAACAGCAATATGTAAGAAATACAGGTAATATTACCGACGCGAAAAAAGTTCCCTCTTATTCCGATAATTATGGATGTTTATCTTTTACTGATGATACCAGCAATCATAGAGAAGATATTATATCTCGTCAACAATCTAAAAACAATCAACAGAAGTGGTCTGCAAGATGGGGTAATCAATAATAGCAATAATGTTATATTATCACGATAATATAACATCCAGAATATCCGATTTTAATTAAAATATTATACAAACATTCAAATTGTATACGTCATCTAAGTCTCATCGTATACGTCCAAAATTCTGCCACTAGGGTTTCCATCACAAGGAACCCATTTCGGCATCCAGTATGGATATTCTGGTTGATAATTATCGAATATACCATCGTAAATTGTTTTATAATAGTATGCTTCCTTGCTGACAATACTTTGATTATTGTTATTTTGGGTAATCTGTTCCCAGTCACTATCTGTTATCTTTGTATCAACAAAATCTTGAATATATTCAAACCAGTTCTTTTTCAGGCCAGACAAAGCGTCAGACATACCGTCCTTCCTTCTCCATAAAACTTCTTCAGGCAAGTAACCGGAAAACGCATTACGTAAAAGTTCTTTCTCTACTCCCTTAGACAAAGGAACTCTATACTCTCCGGGTATATTTAAAATTAAATTAACAAAATCTTTGTCAAGAAACGGTACTCTTAATTCCAGTCCATGAGACGAGACACATCTATCTGCCCGAAGAACATCGTATTTATGTAGTTCTCTCACCAATCTCGTACTTTCTTCATGCGCTTCATGAGTTGATGGAGCATAGTGGAAATACAAATAACCACATAACAATTCGTCTGCTCCTTCTCCTGACAATACTACTATATTATCAGAATTTTCAGAAATATATTTGGATAATAACCACATACCAACACTCGCTCTAATAGTTGTGATATCATAGCTTTCCAAATCGGTTATTACATCGGTAATGACATTTAGTCCTTCTTCTGGAGTGAATTTTATTTCATGGTGACACGTACCAAGATAATCAGATACTACTTTTGCGTATTTAAGATCTACTGAATCCTCCATACCTATAGAATATGTCTGAACGTTTTCACTTCCAACCAATCTACATAAAATACTTGTTATTAGGGAACTATCAAGTCCGCCAGAAAGCATACAACATATTTTTCTATCTGACATGAGTCTTTTTCTAACTGCATTAATTAAGGTGTTACGAATTTTTTCCTGAAGTAATACAATGTCACTGCTATTAACATTCATTTCGGATGGTAATATATGTTCTTGAATAATTTCTGTAATATTATCTTGTGAAAAGTCATATGTAGCTTTACATGGTTTCAATGGGTAAATATCGTCGCAAAAGTCTAATAGAGTTCTTGCAAGTGAAGATACAGCAAATGTTCCATTTTTACTTTTACCGATAAATAGTGGTCGGACACCAATACGATCACGAGCCAAATGAACCTTGGTACCGTCGACTAAGCATATAGCAAATACTCCATCTAACTTATCTACAGTTGCCTGAAATCCTATTTTTTTGTACAAATGCAAAATACATTCACAATCACTGTTAGATGTGCATTTTAGATCATATTCTTGTTCGAGGTACTTGTGATTATATATCTCTCCGTTGCACATAAGACTTATACCGTCTGATATGAATGGTTGATTTCCTTCAGTAGAAGTATCTAATATTGCTAGACGTGTGAACACTAATTTACCTGACCTTGGTATTTTGTCTTTAACTATTACAGTTGAATCAGGTCCTCTTTTTGTTATTATTTCTATTGCATTTGAAATATACGTGTCGTCTTCGTTACCGAATATAGCAAAAATTCCGCACATTGTTTTTAATTAAACATATTTACATGTTTAGATTTAATTAAATTTATACAGTTAGTTCTGTTAATGTATCTGTTAAACATTCTGAATATACTTCTGACGTAACTTCAGAATAATCAGATATTTCGGACGCGCAATATTCTCTCTCTGTATAATTCGTAAATAATTGTTCAATATAATTAGTCTTATATTTTTTATCAAACCCATGCGCAATAGTCATAACTATATTTTTTGAAGGTATATTTGTCATAGGTATCATCTCCTTGTTATTAACCCACTGTAGTAGAAGCTCATTTTTCAATTTTTTAATTTCGGATCGTTTAATTGATATACCCATTCCAGAATCTTTAACATTTTGCATTACCTTAACTAATCTAACTGTTTCTCTATGTAAGTCTCTTGGATCCATTTATTAGAATAAAATAATAAATGGATCCATTAAAATTATGGAAAGACTATTGAGGCACAACCTTATGTATATCAGAATCACTTTGCTCGTTGCAAATATAAGAACACAATGGTCTATCCTTTCCCCGTGGATTATCGCATATACCGTCTATCATTTCTTGTGGTTCTGTAAAATTACACGGCTTGTTATATGCGAATTAAACGGATTAAATATTTTGATATTTCATTAATACCGTCCCATCCTTGCCAATTTTTTCTATTTTTTTGATAGGGTATTTTGAATGTCATTCCATGAGTATTTTCCTAGGTATTCTTGTATGAAATTCGTCATATTAACGTTTCCTACTTTATAGTATCAAAACAGAACACCAGATGCGAGTTTTGATACTATTATCTTCAATTGATTTATCGTTTTATAAGGGTATACGGCTTTAAAATATTCAATACATGTCTTTTTATCTTTTTGATGTATCTGAGATACAGTCGTTTAATTTATTATTGGAGGAGCAATTATATATCCTCCATCTGATCCTGTCGATATACTTGAAGATGATTTCAATACCAACATGATAACAATAGTTAGAAGGGTCGCTAATACCAGTAATAATAAAACTTTCAACTAATCAACTGTAGGATATCTGCAATCTGTATTATTAACATCGATCGATTCGTCATATGTATTGTTACTCGTACTATTGTATATGGTAAATGTATCAATATTGATGTAGGCGGAACTATCTTTATTCGTATCAACATCTATAACAATCTCTTCAGAGCCTGTATCTCTGATGTACCATTCATTAAACGATCTTTTAGTCTTACCATTGTATTCATAACCTAGACCAGCTTCTATGATCATGGAAGATAAATCTTTTTTATATCTGCGACTTCCTATCATGAAGGGTCTATTGGATGTAGATAAAAATACTTGTACAAGTAATCTTCCGTATTTATCTTGTTTACCACATTTGATAAATACTCTTTTATTAAAAACGAGATCTTGAACAAATTTTTTACCTTTCATGCCAATGTGTTTTTCTTCTATGTTTTTAGTACGTATTTCAGCTGTATCTATATTATATAATCTGCATTTTTGTTTGTAAATCTTATTTTCAAACGGAATAGCTAAAGTAATTGTATCTCCGTCGTAAACATCGACCACTTTAGCTTCAAGTTCTTGTCCTTCAAATGAGAACCATGGTGTATTCTCATTGTTTGCGTTATCAAGGAGAACTCTAATGTTCTTTCTGTATACAAGTTGTTTACATGAATAAAATCGGTCTAATGCTATTCGTTTATATCGTGTATATAGTTGTGTAAACGAATTCATTTATGACTGTGACTAATTTTTTAAATCATACTGTTCTCATAAAAAATTGAAAATTTAATTCATACTTAGTTGCAGATTCGAATGGGTATAATCCTTCCAGTGTTATTTTACCTGGTTCCAGTTTTATTTGAACACTAACTCTTGTGTCGTCGTTCTTGGTAATTAGAACAGTATTTTCACATTTATAAAACTTTTCATTAAGTTCGGGTATATTTATTATTATATCGTTATCAACAATATCTTTTGTAACAAATTCTAGTTCACCTATTAAAAAACATATATCAAAACTTTTTCTAAAGTGTATAATTGTTTTATTCAGTTCATGTATTTCCGTACTGTTTATATTTTTAATAGGTATCCATATACACTCGTATTTGTCTTTCATACTCTTCATCTTTATTGTTATAGAAAGAAATTATGTTGAATATATATAAAATAAGCTATGGAAGTCACAAGAAGAGGAAAAGTTAACTATCCAGGAGATTTAAATGTTAAAGGTGTGTTAGATTCCGCCATCGTAACAACGAAAGACTTAAATGTAAGTAACAACATCACAGTAACCAAAGATCTTAATGTCGAAGGTAAA
>JGI24539J26755_10000553_pt1 | contig 17739 bp, 29 predicted proteins | sample NorSeaMetagenome_2_FD_26755 | JGI IMG/M metagenome (IMG submission 26755) | reverse complement strand
CCGTGGTGATCGACGTGGAACCCCGCGGGCTGCGACCGTACGTTGTTGTACACAGCCTCGGCATCCTCCACGGACGTCTTCACCGTCAAGAGCTCACGTTCCGCATCCTTCACTTCGCTCACCGCGGTTTCCCTTCGACGCCGCAGCTCGTCGATCTTTCGAGCGTCCGCTTGCATGGCTCGCTCCAGGGCGTCGAGGTCCGGCGGGGGTTTGTGTTCCTCGACGGCCGCCGCCGCCGCGGCTGCTTTGAACCGTTTCTTGGGCGCCGCTGACTCCGGTGCACGGACCACGGCGGCGTCCGAGGAGACACCCAGCTTCGTCTTGCCGGCTTTCTTTTGCCCAGCTTCGTCTTTCGTTGCTTTGGCCTTTCCTTTGGCGCCCTTTCCGGGTTGGCCGTCCTTCTTCGCGGAGCCCTTGGCGCCGGCCTTGGCCTTCTTGCCGCCCTTCGCGTCGCTGTTACAAAAAGGGACGGCGATGGGAACGTCAGCGGAGTTCAGGCGAGTCTCGGGGGGTTGGAAGAGCCATCATAAATGATTGAAGCAATGCGGGAAAGTTCGTGTTGGCAGTGAGTAAATGGGGGGCGGCGCGAAGAATTGGCGTACCCGTCGTCCGTATTTTTGCGCTTGGCGCCGGGTCCCGGTCCTCGCCCGCCGGTCCTGTGCGGGGCACTCTCCGCCTCTCCCCGGCGCAAGTGCTGGAACTTGATGAGGTTACGCCATTTATCCTTGAGTTGCACGCCCGTGCGGCCTCTGCGGAAGAGAGAGGAGGAGGGAAAAAAAGGGGAGGGAAAAAGGTCAGTTGGCGGGCTGGATGTTTTGGAGCGGGCGCGTTGGTCGGCGGGGGGCAATTCGGCCGGTCGACCGCGCGCGGGCGCCGGGGAACGGCGCGGGATCGCGACGCGTGTCCACGGGCGTCGACGAGCGGGGCGTTCGGTGGATGAGGCGCGCCCATACGCGCGCGCGCACCCACCCACCGCCCGCCCCCCCGGGGACAATTCACCGCCTCCAGGGAGACCGGCACCCGTTTGAACCGTGGATTGACGAATCAGCGGCTGGCAAAAGGCCGATTACGCCAGGCTCGATTATCCAGGCTCCGCGTCGTCTCAGGTGCGCGACGTGGAGGATCGCGGGAACAGGCTGAGGACTCACTTCAGAACTTTAAAGTCGGGATCGTGTCGCATCTTCTCCCACGACCCGATGCCGTGCTTCTGCACGGCGTCGCGGAGCGCCTGCTCCTCCTCATCGTCCCAGTACCCTCGGAAAGGCATTATTTCGTCCTCTCGCGTGTCTACTACACGCGACTTCGCCGCCGCACGCGCGCGTCCGTCGCTGGGAACGACGCGCGGGACGTTCGCGGGCTATCGAGCGGTTCGACCGTCGAAGCGACAGTCAGCGCGTCGCGACCCGATCGTCAGTGGGCTTTCCCACCGTTCGGCCGTCGCACTCCGCGCGTATTCAATTGCCGCACGCGAGCGGGCGCGAAAAGGCCTCACGGTTCGATCTCGAGCATTGATTTCCACCGCCGCATTATAGGCGTTTCCACACTGGCGAACTGGTCAGAGGATAATTGCAATTCTCACTGACTACACTCCCAATTAACTCAAAGATTGACCGTCNAGCACGGTTCGTACGTCGAGCAGGGGTCGGGAGAATATAGTCATCGCGGCGAGCTAAAGTTCACCGTCAGCAGGCGAAAGCCGAGCCGTGCGTTCGAGAGACTATCGAAGTCAGCGTTCGAATATTCCGCCATCTCAGAGGAGGACGCGCTTGCCATGTCGGGTTGGGCGCGCCGGGGTTTCTCCACAGCGCTTCGATGGAGCGCGGTAGGAACCGCGGGTGTCGCGGGCATCGCCGGGGCGCAGGCGTGGGCGCTGCACGCGCGATACGATCCCCTGCCGGACGCGCGCGGGCCCACACGCGGCGTCGCCTCGCCGAAGATAGATGGAGGAAGATCTCGGGCGGAGACATCCCCCGCCGGGGAGGCGCTGATGAAGGCGCGAGATGAGGCGCGCGAGTTCTTCGAGCTCAAGGTTCGCCCGCGGCTCGAGCGGCTCGAGGGCCAGACCGCGCGTCTCTCATCGAAGGACGACCCCTCATTGGTGTCCGCGGCGACGACATCGATGCAGAGAATGATAAAAAACAAGAACGACTCGTCGAGCGGACTTACACGGACCCTTAGGCGGACACGGCGCGTCGTCATCGTCGGCGACTCGCTCGTCACCGGAGTGGGATGCCGCGTGGACCGATGCGACGGCCCGATGCTCCCGAGACGCCTGGGCGAGGTGCTCGCGGAGCTCATCGGCGCGGACGTGGAGTGGGTCGCCGTCGGCGCCAAGGTGAGAGTTTCTTTTTATTTCCGTACTGTACGGGCAATTAGATTGACGTCGTGTTTATTTATTCAACAGGGCGCGGACCTCGCCGCCATCCGCCGCGACGTTGTCCCGGCGCTCAAACGCCGCGCAGAGAGTCACGACGGTTCATCTTCTGCTCCACATGAACACGATTCAGATTCAACCCACACACACAAACCCATCGACGCGGTGGTGCTCATGTGCGGCGTCAACGACTTCAAGCACGCGCTCAGCGGCCGCACAGCTGTGTCATTTCACGCCGATTTAGTCGCGTGCGTCGACGAGATCAAGGTGAGTTTATTTTAATCCTCGTACGGGCAATTAGATACTGACGTGTTTTTTTAACTCAAAGAGCGTCGTGGGCTCCGACTGCTGGGTGATACTTCCCGGGATGCCGATGCAACTTGCGACGATTTTCCCACCGCCGTTGAGTTACCTCGCGGTGTACGCGTCCACCGTGTGGGACGCGCAGAAGCGGAAGATGTGCGACGAGTTGGCACGAGTGCGCTTCGTGCCTTCGCCCAGGTGAGAGTTTATTTTAATTATCATATGGGCAATTCGATGACTGACGTCGTATTTCTTTATTCACAGCGTCGAGGCCATGAGTGAACGCGCGGGGCGTGGTGTTGGTATGGTTGCTGGCGACGGGATACATCCGAACGATGCGGGGTATCGCGCGTGGGCGCATCACATCGCGGAGAGCGTCGCGCCGGTTCTCTTGGGTGACGGCGCGGCGCTGTGCGAAGAGGGGGAAGGGTCGGAGCCGACGAGCAAGCCCTCAACACATGAGGAGTAGCAGGCAGTTTGGCAGTTTGGATGATAGTCTTTGATAAAATGCCGTCTAAAACTCTGTCGTCTGGCGCCAGTCCACAGTGTCATAGCTTTTCGTGAGTCATAACCCACGGGTATGTCGAACGCCTCGCCCACGTGTGAAAGGTCGGAGGCCAATTGCAGACGGCGCGGGGTGCGACGCGTCGGGTCGACCGCGGGTTCGCTAGCCGACGCGCGCGCGGTCGACGGCGACGTACACGATGGCGGCGGTCATGTACAACATCGATTCCGTAGAGGACGAAGGGTGAGTCCCACGCGCGTGTCCTTCGATCCCGCCCGTCGCATTCCTCGACAAATATCCGTGGGTAGAATCCGCGGTGGGTTCGAAGTGCGGGACGGGGGCGGGTCGCGGTCGTTCGCGTCCGTCGTCGCGCCCGCTTTCGTCCCCATCGTGACGACGNGAACCCTCGATGNCACCCCCGTGGGGGTCCCGCGGGGGTGACACCACCCCCGCGGCCGCGCCGAGACGCGCATGCCCCGCCCCGCTTTGCCGCCTGAAATCCCCAGTGTTACCTTCGCTCACGTTTTCACGCGTTCCCAACCCATGACCGACGCCGCCCTCACGTCGTCCCCGTTGATCCCACTCACAGGGCGGCCGATGCGCTGGCGAAAGGATTTGGGCCGTACACGCAAACGCACGTCAAGGCGGCGCTCATCATCCAGAGGCGCTACCGCGGCTACGCCATCCGTTCCGACATAGCGATCGCGCTCGAGGAGCAGGACCTCGGCCCGAGTGTCCTGCTCGTCAAGCAAGGAAAGCCACTCAAATTCGCCGCCCCGTGGCAGCNAATGCTGTACACCTACGTCGAGGAGGGCGACAACCCGGTCAACACCGCCGTGTCCTACGCCGTCGTGGCCTTGATCTTCATCGCGACGATCGGGTTCATCCTGGAGACGGTGCCGGAATGGGAACGACACGCGGAAGCCGCCGGGGCCAATCCGTTCAAAGTCACGGAGACGATCTGCATCGTCCTGTTCACCGTAGAGATCGCGTCCAAGCTGGCGTGCCAGCCCAAGTCCGGCGCGGTGAAGGGCGAGGAGACGTACATACACGGCGTGCTGACATGGCTCAAGAAGCCGATGAACCAAGTGGACGTTGTCGCCGTGTTGCCGTGGTACCTGGAGCTCGCGGTGAGCGGCGGCGGCAGCGGACTGGCGGTGCTTCGCGCGATCCGCCTCGTTCGCGTGTTCCGCGTGTTCAAACTCGGGCGGTACAACACCAGCGCGATGATATTCAAGCGCGCGCTGGAACGGTCCGCGCAGCCGCTCTCGTTGCTGTTCTACTTCATGCTCATCGCGAACATCCTATTCGCATCCGGTAAGTTTATTTTTATTTCCGTACGGGCAATTAGATTGACGTCGTGTTTTTTTTACAGCCATCTACTACGCCGAAGCCATGAGCCCGAGCGCTAATCCGAGCGACATCGACAACTTCGGCGACCCGTTACCGGCGTTCCCGTTCGACTCGATCCCACGGGCGATGTACTGGTGCATGGTGACGATGACCACGGTGGGTTACGGAGACATGTACCCGATCACGCTCATCGGCCGGATCGTCGCGGTGATCACCATGTTATCGGGCATCGTCGTTCTGGCCATGCCAATCACGCTGATCGGCTCGAACTTCGTGGAAGAATACCGCAAGAGCCAGGCGAACGAGCTGAAGGAGAAGCGACGGAAGGAGAGTAACGCGAAGGCGATCGAGGAGATTCGCAAGGAGGCGACGCTCCGTCTGATGCTCCGTGATCCGGACTCGTCCAAGGCATTGCAAAGATTGGCGCTGGCGAATATCGGGGAAAATTCAACTCACTCATCCGATGAGCCCAACTCGCCGAGGGTGCGCCGGCGGGCGAGCCTCACGGACGTCACGGGCGGCGGCGCGGGGGATTTGATGTCCCCGGGGGAGCGGATCGTGAACACCATCGCCAAGCGGGAGGAGCGCGAGCGGCGGCGGAGGCTTCGAGAGGAGGACGAAGCCGCCGGGTAAGTTTATTTTAATTATCGTATGGGCAACTGGAATGACGTCGTGTTTTGTTAACAGGCTCGGCGGGTCGGCGCCGTGGGATACGCAGGTGACTCCCGTGCGTCGTCAACGAAGTGACAGCGACGGGTCCTCCGGCGGCGGCGGTGGGCAAGGCGGGCTGGACGCGGAGGCGGCGGAGCGGTTGACGGAGATGGAGCAGAGGTTGGCGCGCATGGAGGCGATGCTGACCCGGCTACTTCAGGGTTGACGAGAAATTGTTGGGTTGTGATTTTTCTCAAGTTTGTGATTCGTGTCGCGTCGTCGTCCCGTGTTCGTTCGTTCGTGCGTGCGTTCTTTCTTTCGTGCATGCGTTCTTTCGTGCGTGCGTGCGTTTGTTCGTGCGTTCTTTCTTCCGTGCATGCGTTCTTTCGTCGTCGATCATTTCTTTCGTCCGCGGCCCCCGCCTCGGCCCTTGCCGCGCCGCCCCCGTCCCCCCCTCCCGCCCGTGCCTGCGCCGGGACCGACGCCGAGAATCCCAGCTGAGCTCATTGACATTCTCAGCTGACAAAGCTCCTTCACGGACCGAGTCGTCATCGTCTGCGCCGGCGTTGTCGGGACCGAAGAACCGCCCGCGTCCGCCGCGGGGCTCGCCGCGGGGCTCGCCTCATCATCCGCTTTGTCATCCGCCTCGTCATCATCCGCCTCGTCATCATCCGCCATCTCTCGCGACAGCTCGAGCCGATCTCGCTCGGCTTCGGCGGCTTCGAGCTGCTTCTTAGCCTCGGCGATCTCCGTCTCCGCCACCTTCCGCCGTTTNGCCTCGCGCGTGGCGTTCTCCTCGTCCGCCCTGGTATCCTCCGGGACGCCGAGGTGGCACACCTCGCGCCACAGCCGAATCGCGGGCTCCACGTCTCCGTCGTCGTACTCCAACGAGTGAAGCCACGTCTCGGGGTCGAACCCGCTCACGGTTCCCTGTTGGTGATAGGTGGTGGTTGGTCAATAATTGTGTGGTGTTTGGGTATTCGAGTAGGCCGCATGACTGTCAACACACTGTCAACACGTACCTTGAAGCAGTCTCGCTCGTTAGCCCAGTGGATCCGTACCCTTTTGCCCACCGCGCGTTGTCCGAGGAGCGCTGTGAACAAAACACGACGTCAGTCAAATTGCCCATACGAGAATTAAAATAAACTCACCGAGATTGGCGCCGACGTGGCCTTTCCGCGCCTCGGCGATGACCTCCAGCCGCGGGCACGGTTCGTCGCGGCGGACCCCGCGCAAGGGCTTGAGCGTGCTGGCTTTCGCGGCGGCTCGAGGTTTGTGCCGCGTCGAGAACGGAAGTTCGGTGGCCGCGAGCGCGTTGCTCCTGGAAGCGAAGAAAAGAGTGAAAATAAGTTCTGCTTGGACACGGCTACTAGATAGACGACACTGACCTGCACACCTTGCACCGGCCGCACGCGGTCGCCTCGGCGGGCGCGCCCACCGCGCGTCGGAGAGACTCTTCCTCGCGGTCACGCGCGGCGCGGGCGGCGCGGGTGTGTGGGGTGTCCTTCGCGTTGAGCTGCGACCTGTCAGGAAAAACGATAAGTCAGGAAAAAAGCAAATAAAGAAATTCGTACCCGAACCAGGCGTCGGCTTCGTCCACCGCCTTTTTAAACATCGGCCGCGCCGCGAGAATCGGCTGCCCACGCAGGTGTTCGGCGAGCTCGCAGTCGAAGTCCACGCAGTCCTCCGCCTCGCGCCACTCGTACGTCGCGTCACCGAAGTACACGCAGAAGACATGCGTTGCGGCGAGGTGCTCGTCATTTCGCATGTTCATCGCCTCCGTCGGGATGACGTCCCTGTGGGCGTTTCCATACAGAGATAGGGGTTAGTGAATAGTAAATGAGAAGAATCGGAAATAGGAGGTGTTTCGCACTTACCTGTCGTCGTCGGGGTGGAGGGCGCACGCGGGCCACATCACGTCGGCGCCCTTGATCTTGGTGGGGACCCAGCAGACCTTACCGGCCCTGTCTGCTAGGGTATCGTCGGCAGGATCAGTGCCGGCGCTCGGACCGCCTTTGTCCCTCCCTTTGACCTTCGCCGTGGCCTCCTTACGCTGTCGCCGCTCTTCTTCGACGACGGCGCTGGACACTTTACCGCCAAGTGCGCGCGTGAAGAACGGCTCGGTTGCAACGTGCTCGACACTGAGCCGCTCCAAGTACCCAGCCGCGTGCTCTGCGTTCACCGGTCGGTCAAACTTCCGGATAAACTCGCCGAGCGGGATGAAACCCCGGAGCACGGGAGCGTCGGAGCAGTCGGGAAGGGCCCTGCGTCCACGCCACGTGTCGCCGTTCGATTGGTCGAAACGGTCCGGGTCGGCGGAGTCGACGCTGAAGACGGTGGGCGTGTGGAGCATGTTCCAGCACGCCTCCGGCCACCCCGAAGCCGCCGCCTGCGTTCCGTACCATCCGAAGACCGATTATTAGTAATTATAACGGGAAAAGAAAAGGTGTTTCACGTACCTGAGCCTCCGTGACGATGTCGGACACCGGCGCCGACTTCACAGAACCGACGGCGCTGGCGTCCATTTTGCTAACGCGCCTCGGATCGTACACGTTGGTCCGGCACCCGCCGATGGTCGCGTTCGGGCCACCGGGGACCGGAAGCTTGAAACGAACGCCGTCGCCGGCCCGCGAGAACTTCAGGTCGTAGGGGTTCACGAGCCGCTCGCCGATCCATCGAGCCTGCGCGGGGTGAATAAAAGTTGAAAAAANTCTTTACGAGAAATTTCATGAGAGTAATAACCCTGTAACGTTACCTGCGGCGGCGCGACCGCTATGCCCAGCAAGGACATGCGCTTCGACACAGACGCGTCCGCATCGGTATCGATCTGCCGGACAGCGCTGCCCGGTCTGTTGAGCGGGTAGCAGGGTTCGGTCCAACCCGCGGGTAGCCCTGTAAACAAAACACAACGTCAGTCGAATTGCCAATATGATGTACATTAAAATAAACTTACCCATGATCCGTTCCGCGTCCTCAACGTGTAGCATGCACGCGGCGCCTTTGCCGTTTCCGAGATCCTCCGCGATGGCCATCCGTTTGCCGTTGCACGTGGTTAGGGTGAACAACTCGTGCAGCAGCGGGCCGTGGCGCTTCTCCGCGAGGTCCGCGCATGCCAACGTGCGTCTGGGCTCGACGAAGGGCGGGGTCCAGAAGCAGTCGTAGCATTCCCGCGGCGGGTGGTCGCACATTCGCCGAGTTTTATCCTCCGGACTTTCACGACGAAGTTCGCCGCCCAAAGCTCTATCGTATCCAACCTCGGTGGCCTCCGCGACGTTCACCGGGTCCCTATCGTACGCACCGGCGAGCGCGCACTCCGCGCACATCCTGTTGGACACCCCGCACTGGTTAACGCACTGCGTCGCGTCGCGTTTGAACAGCTCGATGCACTGTCCAAGGCACATGGCTTGCGGCGCCAGCAACACGTCGCGCGGGTCACCGTGCGTCGACGCCAGTATGAACACCCTTCGTCGTCGCTGGGGTAAGCCGAACCCGGTGAGGCCGATGACGCGCTGCGCCCACCTGTATCCGAGATGTTCGAGCTCGGCGACGACGTGCGACACCGCGGGGGGCTGCGGGGGGACGTCGTTCATGTGCCACATCAGCAAACCTGGTACGTTCTCCAGTAAGACCCACGGCACGCGGGTCTTGCGGAGGACCCGGAAGATGTGCGCGCAGAGGCCGGTCTTGTTGCCGTTTCTGAGGCCGGGGCGGACGTTGTTGCACGTGCTGACGTCCTGCGTGAGGCGCGATACGGGTACGTACGGGCTGTGAGGCGGACTTGGTGTTTTTCTCGGAGAAGGTTTGGGGATTTTCTCGGAGAAGGTTTGGGGATTTTCTTGGAGAAGGATGGGGACGCACCGGGCACGGGAAGCCCGCGGCGAGGAGTTCGGTGTCCGCCGGGAGCTCAGTGACTTCCGCGATGTCCCGCCTGAGCTCTCGCCCGGGGAAGTGATGCTGAAGAATCTGCGGCGGGGATATCGGGGTTCGTGAGACGGTCCTCTGGGCGTGCGTGTGTTTTCTTTTTTTCTCGGGACGTCGTGCGTGCACACCTGGCAGCAGTACGGGTCGCTCTCGACCTGCATGACGATCTCGTGGCCCGCATCCTCCAGCCCGAGGTCTAGACCGCCGATACCGGAGAACAGGCTGACTGTCTTCATCGCGCGCGCGAGGAAGAGTGAGCGAGGCGAACGGAAGCACGGCTCGTTTAACAAAACACTTCGCTGACACGTCCGAGACTCGAGTGAAAAATATACTTGTAGACACTATCATACGAGTCTGATGTTCGATTCACAACGTGTACATGATGAGACGAACCCTAATAAACCGCTCACTCGCGCACCCACGGGGTCATGGTCACCTCGTAGTCCAGGAGCTCGTCGTCGCCGCCGAACCACAGGCCAATCTCGCGCTCCGCGGATTCAACAGAGTCAGATCCGTGAATGACGTTCCTGCCGACTTCCACCGCGAGGTCACCGCGGATCGTGCCGGGCGCGGACTCGAGCGGGTTGGTGGCGCCGATCATGAGCCTCGCGGACTTGACGACCCCGGGTCCTTCCCACACCATGCACACGACAGGGCCGGAGCAGATGTAATCGACGAGATCGCCGAAGAAGGGTTTGTCGCTGAGGTCTTTGTAGTGTTCCTCCGCGACGGACTTGGGGGTTTGGAAGGTCTTGAGGCCCTTGCACACCATGCCTTTCTTCTCGAAGCGGGCGATGATCTCACCCATCTGTGGTTGTCAGGGTAGAAGAGAGGGGGAAGGGGCAGAGACGGTCAGAGTGGTGTCGTGATGAACCCTAATCGACGGTTGAATGGGCGCGGGGGTATCGATGGATCGATCGATGATCGATGATGACGCGGGTTCCGGGACGGATGGGTATGGGTATTCGACGTATGGGTAAGTACTCACGTAGCCGCGCTGGACACCGTCGGGCTTGATCATGATGTACGTGCGCTCAGTCTCGAACCTGCCGGCGAAGACGGCCATGTTACCGCGCGCAGCCTTGGCGGCGACGGTGGACTTGGCGTGCTTGAGCGCGACGCCAGTGGCGTTGGAGCGCATCGAGAGGCGGGCGGCGGAGTTGGCCTTGGCGGCGGGGGCGACGAAGGCGGCGGCGGCGGAGGCGCGCTGGGCCTTGACGGGCACGCGCACGGAGGCGACGACGCGGGTGGCGGAGGCGGAGACGGCGAAGGACATCGTTGTCGTATCGGTGCTTGAGTAGTGTCGGCGGCTGCCGATGGACGGTTTGTGAAAAGTGCCCACGTTTTGGATAACGAGTGCTTTTCGGACCCCCACTTTGGAGGAAATGTCTAACCAAATTCGATGTTGAGATCCTTGCATTTGCTTGGTAATTACCATAAAATGCGGGTATGACTAAAAACGCGTACGTGACGTGTCTTCCTGCTGATCCCGAGTCTCAAAAAGATCTCTGCTCGACGCGGCGGGGAAGATAGGACTAACAAACATCGGGACCCCCCCCGTCGCCCCACAACTCGCACGCACACGTCGACGATGCAGGCATCTCTCGCGATGCACCAGCGCGCGGCGCTCGCGCCCACCCGCGTCGCCGCGTCCACGCACCGATCCACATCCCGCGCGTCCACCCGCGCCCACAGGTCCGCGCGATCCATCGCAGTCCGCGCCATGGCGCCAAAGGACGACGGCAAGAAGACACTCGTCAAGGTGTGCGGCGTGACTACCCCGGAGGACGCGACGCAGGCCGCGAGCGCGGGCGCGCACTTCATCGGCATGATCCTCTGGCCCAAGTCCAAGCGATCCATCGACCTGGACGTCGCCAAGTCAGTCGCGGACGCCGCCAAAGCCGCGGGCGCCATCCCCATCGGAGTCTTCGTCGACGAAACCGCCGAGGAGATCATCGCCGCGTGCGAGAAAGTCGGCATCGACCACGCGCAACTCCACGGCGACAACGCCCGCGCCGCGCTCACCGACCTTCCAATGAAGATCAAGGCGGTGTACGTCGTGTCCGCGGACAAGGACGGCGCGATCGTCACGCCGATGCCGGGCGACGAGGAAAAGCTGTGCAAAGATCGACAGGAGAAACTCGCGGGCGCGCAAGGATGGCTCGCCGCGGTGGACTGGGTGAACGGACCGAGACGGACCATCGACTGGCTCCTCGTGGACGGCGTGGACGCGGGATCGGGTGAGACGTACGACTGGAAGAACCTTCGCGTGCCGAGAGGGTGCAGTCGCAAGGGGTGGATCCTGGCGGGCGGACTGGACCCGCAAAACGTTAAGGAGGCCATCGGCGTGTGCCATCCCACCGCGGTGGACGTCGCCAGCGGGGTGGCGGACGACTCGGGGGTGAAGAAGGACCACGCGAAGGTGGACGCGTTCATCGCCAACGCCGCGGCCGGCTCCATGGAGATGGCCTGATTAACACGTCCGTCGTCCATACATCGCGGCATTCATCGCATAACACACACTATATTACGGTCTCTATCGGCATTCTCATCGTCGTCGTCCTCCTCCTCCTCGTCATCCTCTTCCGTCTCGTTCTCCTCCTCCTCGTCGTATCGTCTCTCCGGTACGCAGTCAGCCGTGTTTCGCTTCACGCGCCGACGCCATCGCGGCGCTTGTAAGGCCTGACGGGAAGCGCCATGGCTCCGGGCTTCGGCGCCGCCGAGCGCTTGCCCGCCGATCGCTTAGCCGCGGCGAACGCGTGACGAATATCCTGCTGGACCACCTTCTGGTTGATCACCTTGACGACCTTCTCGTTCTTCGTCCCGGTGGAAGGGGGCGTGCGCGGGTTGGGCGAGACGCGGGGGCGGCCGGGACCTCGCTTTGTCGGTGACGGCGTCAACGGCGCCGGGGAAGAAGGCTCCTCGAGGGGTCGCTTCCTCGGCCGTCCCGGACCCCGCTTCACGGGCGTCGTGTTCGATCCATAGGCGTTCACGAAAGCCTTCTCGGCTGTCGTCGCCGCCTTGGCCGCCTTGGAAGATGAATCGTCGCAGCGGGCGCAGAACCAGTCACCGTCGGGTACGCCGGCGAGGCCTGTAAACAAAACACGACGTCACTACAATTGCCCATACGAGAATTAAAATAAATACGGAAATAAAAAAACACTTACCGACGCAGTCGAAGTGCCCGCCCTGGTCGCACCCGTCGCAGAGCACGAAGTCCTCGGGGCGGTCCAGGCCGCCGCAGGTGAGGCACGGGGTGTCGTCGAAGGGGTCCGTATCGTCGCATGCCGCTGACGTGTCATCTTCCGATTCGCGGAGGTCCGTCTCGGAATCCGCCGGCGTCGCCGGGACGAAATCGCAGAGGAGCCACCGACCCCAGTCGAACGTCCGCTTGCGCTCGAGCAACTGCGCGGGCGTTTCGCCGGTGCGGCCGTGCACGAGGTAGTCGTGGACGTTGTCGAACCCGGACGCGCGCGCGAGGTTGATGACCTGGTGCGTCGGCGCCAGTCCGTTAGCCTTGCGGCACGGGCCGCAGTTGCAGCACGTGACGCATCCTGTGATGAATAAATAAAACACGACGTCGTCAGTTGAATTGCCCGTACACGTACGATGATTAAAATGATTAAAATAAACTCTCACCGTCGCCGCAGGACCCGCGGCATTTGGGGCAGATCCACGCGTTGGACGCGACGGCGGCGTCGATGTCCTCGCCGTGGCGGTTGCGGAGGCACATGCCGCAGAAGGAGACCGGCATCCGTCCACGGCCGCAGCCGTCCGCGGTGCACTGCAGGGGAGAGGAGGGAACGTGGGGTCGAGGTGTCAGTCATCAGTGAAGGGCGGGTTTTGACGGAAAGATTTAGTCTGCGGTGGTGTATGTTTGCAGTGATGAGGTGACTGGGATGTGTGCGCGGGTGTGGGGGCGTACCGTGACGTGGGTCTCGACGGTCTTCTGGCGGCACCAGTGGCACGTGGTGCCCAGCTCGGAGTCGTACACCCTGCGGCCTACGCTGTACCGGACGCGCGCGTGATCTCCGTCGGACATGGACACGAGCCGCGCCCTGGGCTTCGACTTGTTGATGGCTCGGTTGCGAACGCGGGCGGCGTTCAGGTCGTCGTCGTCGCCGTGTTCGAGGCCGTAGCGCTCGGCGTAGTTGACCTCGACGCGCTCGCGGGTGCTCCGGCGGCGGGCTTCTTCCGGGACGAACGCCTTGACGCATCGCTTGCGCTGTTGGGGGAGGCGGGGTGAGGCGGGGAGAGGGTGAGGCGGGGGACGTCGCGACGGGGCCAATCCTCGGTGCGCGGGAAAACGTCGGTGGCGCGCGCCGGCAGTCATCGGCGTAATGCGCGCGCGGGCGATGTGGATAAAGTACAAAAAACCGGATTGAACGATGATGAGCGATGTCGCGCGATGTAATCCGGATCGAATCGGGGCGCGCGACGCCGCGACGCCGCGCGTGTCGTCGTCCAGCGACGCCGCGCGACGTTCCGGATGTAATCGGGCGGGAAAAAGAAAAGGGTTGGATTGATGTGTTTGGAAGGGACGGGCGCGCACCGGCGGGGCGGGAACCGTGGCGGGCGCCTGGATCTTAGACGCCATGGCCTGGATGCCCATCTCGAGCATCCGCTTGCGGTTAGTCTCGATGCGCTGCTGGCGCTCCAGCTCGAAGTCGTTCATCGTCATCGTCCTCGACACCCGCGGGGCGCGGCACGACACTGATCGAATACCTCTCGGAAACTGCGTTGTCATCGCAATCGCGGCCGGAAAAAAAACCGACCGCAAGTGGGCACGGAAGACACGTATGTAGTACCATGACTCGCATTCAAACGACGATACTTGTACGTCAACGCGCCGCTACATTACTACGATGCGTTGAACAACGATGAACAACGATGAACACGTATACACGCTACAGGTCCACCATCCTGTCCAGCTTAACCCCGTCGGCATTCTCCAACAAACGCCCAATCTCGCTCAACATCCGCCCTTGCTCAACCGCGAACGCGCCGCTTCCCATCTTCACCAGTAACGCTTTAACCGTCACCTGAACCCCGTGCGGACCCAAGCTCGCCAGTGCGCACACCGCGGTGTCCCCGGAGTCCATCGGGTCGTGTATCACCCGCGGATGTCCGTCCAAGTACACCTGCACCGACTCCGTGAACGCCGTGAGGTTCGCTGTGATGAAAAACAAAACACGACGTCAGTCTAATTGCCCTCTGAGTGTCATTACAATTACGGAAATAGAAATAAACGCACCGATCGCGTCGAACGATACGCATAGCTTGTGGTCAAAGTACCTCGCGCGAGACATGGACATGTTCACCAGGCCGGCGGAGCCACCCATGACCACCCGGTTACTCACGGTGTGCGGGGTCTTGCTGATGCCGGTGCGCGTGAGCAAGGTTGTGCTGGTGGCGCCGATGCCCATCACCGTGCCTTGCACGCTCCCCGCGCGAATCTGATATGTGTAATTGGTAATTGTAAAGGTAAATGAGCGGGGAGAGACAGGGCAAACACTCACCGTGTCCCCGACTTTGAACGTCGGGTTGACCATCAGTATAACCCCGGCGATGAAGTCGGACACCACGTCTTTCAGCCCCAGCGAGACTGCGACGCCGCCGAATCCCAGTAAACCCCAAACCGCAGAGAACGTCACGCCGAGCGAGTCTAAGAGTTACACAAAACACAAATTGCTCAGTTCAATTGCCCGTACACGCACGAGAATTGGAAAAATAAACGCACCTAGAAACACAATCAACATCGGTACGCCTAGCGCGGATCGCGCGGCGTTGGTGCCGGTGACGAGCCTCGGTTCGAGGTTACGCGCGTCCGTGCCGCCCACGGCGTCGATGGCGGCGAGGAGCTGCGATCGTGCCCGGCGGGTCGCGGCGTCGATGATCATCCACGCGGACGCAGTGTAAGCCGGCCACGGTAGTCTGTGAGGGTTAAAAAAACACGACGTCATCAGTCAAACTGCCCACACAAGTACGAGTACAAACATTACTCACCTCCACTGGTGCACAAAGCATCCAACTTTGTTGTACAGCAGTTTGTACAGCGTGACGGAAACGCCGGTGACGACGAGCAGGCGGGTGCAGACGGTGACGAGGATCATGAACTGAATTGGGAACACCGCCGCCTGTGAATCGCCGGATGGGTGGGTCGGATGGGTGAGAGTCAGTTGGCGTGAGAGTGGGTCGGCGTGACAGTTAACACTCGGTGAGAGTTAGATTGACTGTGCGTGTTCTCACCTGCGCGATGGATGTTTCCCACGTGGCCATCTCCCTCGCCTTTCGTCGTAGCTTCGCGCCGAGCTGCGCGTCTTTCGGGGAGAACGCCCTGGTGGGCAGGACGAGCGAGGACGCCCCTTCCATCAAACTCTCCGCCCCGCCGTTGGCTCGCAGGTTTTCCCATGACGATTTCATGATGGCCGGGAGGACCCAGAGCGCGAACGCGACGAGCGTCGCGCCGAGCGCCAGCTCCGTCTGGCTGTTCCTCGACACCGACAGCGCGTCGGCGATCGACGCCGGGAACGCGATCTGGGGAAGCGCGGCGGTCTTCACGCCCGTTCGAAGTCTTTCCCGCACGTTTTTCTCGTCGGCGTGAGATCCCACGTGGAAAGCACAGCTGTGATGGGACCGGNGCGCCGCCGTGATGGATACGGCGCGCGCGCGAATCGCACGGGGACGAACGCCGCACGGATGCGCGGNGAGCTTCAGGGGCACCGAGATGGACATCATGACGTCGCCAGAAGCGCGCGCGCCGCCGTCTATGCCTCTCGGCCAGGTCTCAGCATAACCGTCACGCGTTTGATAAAGCGCGTTGCAGATTTCCGTGTTCGATGTCAAAAAAATATCGCGTCTCTTCGTCTTTCTCAGGGGTGCCGAGGTCGGGGCGCCTTGAGATCGCACACGCCACCGCGCCGAACCATCGCGCGCGAACGCACACGCGGTCTACCCATCGACCACATCGAGCTCGATACGCAACCCTAAGGTCTCCGCGTAAAAACGGACTCCACGTAGTGCCAACCGCACAAAGCCGTTGTTGAGTTTTCCGATCGCACTTTCGGGCATCATCATCATGCAGCAAGCTCTCCTCGCGCTCGCGCCCCACGGCCGCCGCGCGCTCGCCTCCTCCACCGCGCTGCGCACCCTCGGCGCGTTCCGCACGTTCTCCGCGTCCACCGTCGCTCACGAGCAGCAGGATGTCGTCGTCATCGGCGGCGGGCCGGGCGGCTACGTCGCCGCCATCAAGGGCGCCCAACTCGGCCTCAAGGTGACCTGCGTCGAGGGGCGCGGCACCCTCGGAGGGACCTGCCTCAACGTGGGGTGCATCCCATCCAAGGCGCTTCTCCACGCGTCGCACCTGTTCCACGATGCGAACCACACCATGGCCAAGCACGGCATCTCCGTAGGGTACGTGCCACCCGCGTCACTCACGAGACGGCGTTCACCATAGGGCACCCTCGACCCACACGCCCCGATCTGAGCTCACTTTCCAAACATTTGCAAAGATTTGAATCGAAATCCCACCCCCACGTCTCCCACACGCTAACCATCCCCACACCTGAACCCACACCCACACCACCAACAGCGAGGTGTCCATCGACGTCGGTAAGATGATGGAGCAAAAGTCAAAGTCCGTCGACGGACTCACCAAAGGCATCGAAGGACTCTTCAAGAAGAACAAAGTGACGTACGCAAAGGGCTGGGTAAGTTTTTCTTTTTATATCTTTATATGCGCAATTAGATTGATGTCGTGTTTTGTTCACAGGGCTCGCTCACCGCCAACCCTGGCGAAGTCGTCGTCGCTAAAGAAGACGGAACCACCGAGACGATCAGCACCAAGAACGTCATCCTCGCCACAGGCTCCGAACCCGCCGCCTTACCCGGCGTCGACGTCGACGAGGAAACCATCGTGACGTCCACCGGTGCCCTGGACCTGAAGGAGGCAAGTTTCTTTTTTCTTCTCTAACTGTTTGCCTATACGAACTTTGTGTTTTTCAGGTTCCCAAGCGCATGGTTGTCATCGGCGGCGGCGTCATCGGTCTCGAGCTCGGCAGCGTGTGGAGCCGACTCGGGTCCCAGGTGACCGTGATCGAGTTCGCGAAAGACATCTGCCCCCCGATGGACGCGCAGATGCGCAAGACGTTCGAACGCGCGCTCAAGAAGCAAAAGTTTAAATTCCAGATGGAGAAGAAAGTCGTCGGCGCCGTCAAGACCGCGACTGGGGTGAAGCTCACCGTGGAACCCTCCGCGGGGGTAAGTTTATCTTAATTATCGTGTGTTAACCCTAATTAGACTGACGTCGTGTATTGTTTACAGGGCGAAGCCACCGAGGTTGAGGCTGACGTCGTTCTGGTCGCCACCGGACGGCAAACCATTCACCGACAAACTGGGTCTGGACGCCGCGGGCGTCGAGACCAACAAACGAGGCCAAGTCGTCGTCGACATGCACACCTACGCCACCTCCAGGCCCGGAGTGTTCGCGATTGGCGACATCGTGGAAGGTGAGTTTGGTTATTTTGGTTATTTTGGTTATTTTGGTTATTTTGGTATTTTGGTTATTTTGGTTTTCGTACGTATTGGAAATTAGACTGACGGCGTGTGTGTTTACGTTTACAGGCCCGATGCT
>JGI24539J26755_10000551_pt1 | contig 17752 bp, 22 predicted proteins | sample NorSeaMetagenome_2_FD_26755 | JGI IMG/M metagenome (IMG submission 26755) | reverse complement strand
CTTCTTCTTCTTCAGATTCTTCTTCTTTTTCAGATTCTTCTTCTTTTTCTTCACCAAAAGGTATCATAAGATCTTCAATAGTCTCACCATCCTTTTCAACTGATATAGATAAAGAATCATCTTTGAATTCAACCTCAACCTCAATTCCGTTAATTTCAATTTTAGTTTTCATATTCTATTTTTTTGTTTTTATATATTAAATATTAAACCTCATTAAGTGGATTTTCAGATAAAGCTTTATTTATTTGATCAATAACCATATCAACAGTTATTAGTTTACTACATTCATTACTTCTATCTGTATTTTCGAATATCGGACAATTAGATGATGGATTTTTAAAAACATTAAAACAACCATTACAACCACTTTCGGACATAACTCTATAACAATCAAACTCATTGTGTTTTTTAGTGAAACCAGATATCATAACAACCGGAACATCATAAGACCATGATAACCAAGCCAACCCTGATGACAACCCAATAAATAATCTAGAATCTAAAATATGTTGTAAAGAAACATTTATATCATCAAATCCATGTATATCAACAACATTATCTAATTTAATTCTATCTTCATAAGAAACATTAAAAACCTCATATCCATTTTCAACTAAAATATTAACCAATGTTTGCCACTTTCTATCATCCCACTCTGCTATAGTTTTTAAAGTCTCAGGTGCTATTGTAATTTTATTATTAACAATATTTCTAGTTTTAGTAACAACAGGAACTTTACCAGTATTTAAATTTTGTGGTAAAAACATTGTATCTTTTGTAGCATATAACATACCACCTAAGGTATGATCTAAATCACTCTTATCATAACCTATATTTATCATTTTATCTATGTTTAAAACTCTACTATTGTCAGTAGAAGATATAAACTCTACCTTATCATTATTAGATTCAAATATATGTCTAAGGAATGTTGTTATATAAACATATTTAGGTTTGTGATAATCCATGAATTTATCTATAAATGAAGCAAAACAAATCGAGTCACCTAAACAAAAAGAATCGAAATGTAATAAAAGAATTTTATCATTTAATGTATCACAATTAGGATTTAATTCATTATATTTAACTAATTCACTTTTATCATATTTTCGCTTAACCATTTATTTAGTTATTTTATTTATATATATAGAAAAACACCTATTTTGTTATGAAGTTTATAAAGTTAATTAAAGAATTTAAGGAAAATGATATAATCGAGTCTAAAATGTCTGAACTAGAAGATATTATATCTAATATAACAGATAATGAAGTTCTATATGAATGGGAAAATAAATTTGATCACCAATTATTTATCACTTTCTCATATAATGAGAATTACATTAAATATGAGTTAAATGTTAATGATTTATTTTTAAAAAAGTTTAATAATGAGAATCTAATGTATGATAAAACACTATCCTCGTTAGAATATGGTTTGGATATTATCTACGAAGAAGTTACTGAAATAGTAGAAAAGATAAAATAATATCTAAAAATGGAAGAAGATAAGATTTATAAAATAGATTTAATAGAACCAATAGTTATATCTGACATTTCACAAGAAAAACTTGATGAGGATTTTACTGAAGAATTATATTATTATATAACACCTGAGGACATATCACAAAATAAAGTAGCGGTTATAGGCGATGATACTTTTTACATTAGATGTGATCCAAAGAAGATAAAGAAAATAGAATTTTTTATATCAAAATACCACACTAACGAAATAAATGATGTTAGTGTGGATATAATAAAAAATAATGAAATTTATAATAGTATAGGTAAAGATGATATGGTCCAATTTGGTGAGTTATTCGATGATTATAGATTAACATACACAACCAAAGATGATGTTTTGGATAAAATACTTAAATATGATATCAATTATATTGATGATATCGATAAGAAAATTTTAGGAGAAGACATAGAAAACCTATAAAAAGTTTTTTTATTTAATATAATATCCGTATATTGTATATCTAAACTAAAAGATATGTTATATTATTCAGAAATTTACAAGATTTTCGGTACCAGACCAGAAGAGAATGATAGTCTCAGAGAAGGTATGACCGATGAAATGTTCCTAGAAGAACTAATGAAAGAAGTTAAAATAGAAGACCTACGAAAAAAAGTTGTTTGTTTCGCTAATGACTCTTTTTATATAAGAGATGATGGTAGAAGAGCTAATAGAATATTTCGAATTTTTCAAAAGTATTATTTCGTTGAGATGAAAGAAGTTTCAGATACAATAAAAATGGAAAATGATTATATCCAAGAATTTATCAAAGAAGAAGAACCAAAAGATAAATCAGAATATAATATGCAAATTTGGAGAGAATTTGATAAATTTCCCTCACAAATGTTTACTAAGTTTAGAAAAGAATCCACATCAACCGATGATGTTCTAGATAAGATAATTGAAAAAGGTATGGATCAATTAGATGATATCGATAAAGATATATTAGAAAACAGAAAACCCTCTTAATAGAGGGTTTAGTATTTTTAATAAGATAAGTTTTTTATCACCCACCCATTCCTTTTGATAATCCTCTTGGACCTGAACTAAAAGAACCTGAAACATAATGTATACAATCTCCTTTAACTAAAGAAGAACCGTTAAAGTTATCAGTTTCTTCAGCTAATTTTAAAAATTGGTCTTTGTCAAATGGTAATTTCTCACCATCTTTACCTAAAGCCATACATGTTATTTTTTCAGTATCTAAACCAGAAACTGCTTTAGTAATTATTTTTTTCCTTGTTGGATTCAAAGGTGGTTTACCGAAATCAGAAAATGCTTTCTTAGCTTTGTTAAACATATCCTTAATTCCTTCATCTACATTATCTACATCAGCAGAATAAGAAAATGATTCAAATGTTTTTAAATGTTTCATAAATTTTTTTTTGTTTTATAATTTTATATATTAAGTTTTAAAATCGTTTTTTTATATTTCTTTATAAGAAGTTTCTAACTCTAAATACTTCCTAACATGATCCATTCGTAATTCTTCATTAGAAGAAGCCCAGTGTTCGTCAGCACCATCATAATCACTCCAATAAACTCCACAAACATCACCAGATTCAACTCCTATAATTCCTTGTAGTTCTCTCATAGCATCATCTAAATCATCTTCAGATATAACATTGTTTTTTATAAATTTAATTTGTTCTGGTAATAATGAATCATAAATAGACCTTGTTTGAACAGATTCAAATTCTTCTTCATAATCATCTTCTTCTTTATAACCAACTAAATCAACAACATTTCCGAAATTTTTATTAAAAACTCTTAATAAATTATCATAATCACCAGACATCATCTCATCTTTTATAGGCTTAAAATCCATATCTAATTGTTTAGCAAATTTCTTAGCGTATCCAATTAAAGCAAAAGCGTTTCCATCAGAACCACTAATATCTATAGTTACGTTTTCCTTTAACATAGATGGATTTTTTTTGAAAAACATAATAGCTTCTTCCCTAGACTCATCAAAAAGATTAAAGTAATCCTCACCATCTTTTTGTGTCGGTAGTTCTTTGTTTAAAGAATCGAATATAAATTTAGGATCAGTTTCTAACTTTTTATTTATCTTATCTACCAATTCATCATGTTTTTCTAATTCAGTTTTTTCAAAAACTTTACCAACCTTGAATTGATTAAAACTTTTTATAATCATAATATAAATTTTTTTTACTATTTATATATAAAATACCAAAAATTATATTTATATTTAAATATATACTTATTCTAAATAATATTAAAATGTCTAATAAAAACGAAAAAATTAATACTCAAATAAACTTTCAGATAGAAGACGTAATGTTATCCGAAAATATTAATGAGAAAAAATCTATTGAATATTTAATGGATTATTATTCCGATGATGAATGCACTATTATATTTAATAAAGAATATGTAATTAATATTTTAAAGTCCTTATATAACAAGGACAATGACAAGAATATATAAAATAATTAATAGTATATATCATTATGTTGCACCTTTTCCACTTTTATTGACTTAATAATTTTTTTTATTAAAAAACTTTTATTATATTTGAACTATAACTTTCACACTTAAATTTTTTGGTATTATGAAGAATGTTTTACAATTTAGAAAAGGGTTCATTAATTTGACTACTGATTTATCAGAATCAAATGAAAAATACGCTATGAGCGTAAATTCGGAATTAATGCAATTTGGATTTACTTTGAATAAAAAGGCAATCAAATTGTTATCAAAAGCAAGTGTATTTGATATTAACGTATTTAAGAATGAAGTAGTTGAATACTTGATTGACATCACTGGTTCTAAACACACTTACAAACCATTTTGGCCTGGATTCCCTAAGCAAGTAATGGAAATGAGTGAGTATGAACTTTGGTATAACCAAATTTTACATTACTCATCTAATGGTAAATTCTTACCAGATGATTTAACTAAGAAAAGAAAGAAAGCTTTTGAGAATTTAGAACCTAAGGTTATTAAAGCTGGAACTGAGGAAGATTTTCAAAAAATCTTCACAGATGTTCTTTCGGTTAACCAAAGCTTAACTCCACAAGATTCTGAATCAATCGATTGGTTTGTTTCATCAAATCAAAATTTGATTTTTCCTTCTGTTATTCCTTTTAAAGAAAACTTAATTAAGTTAATTGTTTCTTTAAATGAAAATAATAGAATGTCTGAGTTTAACTTACCTAAGTTAACAACAACTGATGTTTTAAGAGTATCGGTTGGTATGTCTGGTGGTGATTGTAGTTTACCTTCAGTTCCTTCTAAATTTATTAAAGGAAACTATTGGTCTGATACAAAAGTTGAAAACACCCAAAGAGAACTTTTCAAGTTTAAAAAGTTTAAAAGGTCTGATAGAAGATTTATTCTTTCACTTTTAGAGAATACTGATTGTAATGTCCAAGAAATGGCTATGAAGTCCAACAGATGGATTAGATTAGGTGAGATATTACACCCAGGTGAATTAAAGAAAAGATTTCCTAAATCATTTCAATCGTTTCAAAAACTTAGAAATGAAAAACCAAAAACTTGGGAATCATTTGTTGAATCAAAATTTAAAGAAAGTTTTGAATCTGGAATTGAAGAACTTTCTAAAAGACCTGGTTCTTTCTTTAGAAAATTAGATTCATTGGTTAGAAAAAACCCTGATAAATTAGACCTTATTTTCGAAAAGGTTAAAAAATCTGGTGTAGGTTCTTCTAATAAAGTTTTATTTGAACTTTATAATTATTTCTCTAAAAGAGATAAGAAGCAATCAAGTAGAAGTATTATGGTTAAAGGAAGTAGAAGAATAACTCCACTTCCTATTTTAGAAAAACTAGATACTGATGTTGTTGAGAAAATATCGAAGTCTATTGTTGATTCGTTGTATTCTAAATTTTCAATTCTTACACCTATGGGTAAAACTTGGATTGATCCAAAGTTGAAGAAAATTCCTTTACCTTCTAATATGAGAAGTTTAAATGAAACTTTAAGACCTATCATAAGAGGACAAAGGGTTCCTTTTTCAAACCCAGACGCTAAAGTAATCAGACCTTTTGTTCATTGGTATGATGAAAATGGAACAGAAGACTTAGATATAACTGCTATAATGTTATCAGAAACTGGTGACGAAAAAGCAGTAATGGGTTGGAATGGTGACCATAATGAAGAATATGGGTGTTACTCTGGTGATGTTAGACATAGAGTTGGATCTTGTGCTGAATACATTGACATTAATGTTAAGAAATCAGTTAAAGCAGGATTCAGATATGTTTTAATTACGGTTTGTAATTATAATGGAAGAAGTTTAGAATCTGTTAAAGATTGTGTGTTTGGTTATATGGAAAGAGAAACACCTAAAAAAGGTGATATTCATTTCAAACCAAGTATTATTAATACTTCTAGATTAACTTCTGATTCTAGAAACACATTAATTGCTGTTTTGGATTTAAAAGAAATGAACTATATAATCACTGATGTTGATTATGATGGTATTCCAGTTTCTTCACATAATTCACAACTAATGGAATCTATCCAACCATTTATGGAAGAACCAAAGTTTTCTGTTTATCACTTACTAGAACTACACGCTAAGGCGAGAGGAAAAGTAGTTGACGACAAAAAGAAAGCTGATGTTTTATTGAAAGATAAAATGTTCAATGAAGATTACATTAATATACTAAAATACATGGGTGTTTAATGTGAAAAAGTATTAGGTTTAATGAAAACTTTTTGTTAAATTTGATATATGATTTAAACAACGGCTATGAATAGAATTACTTCTAAAAACTAAATAAGAACAAAAACTATTCATTCAATTTCCGTTAAAATTTTTAAAAAAGACTTGATGTGGCTATAGATTGAATTACTTCTAAACTATAAGGATCAAAAATATTCGTTTAATTACCACTGATAGTCTTTTTTTAATTTTCAAAAAGTTCTAATTGAGTAAAGGACCTAACAATATAATCTAAATCACCAACAATCCTTTCAGACCAATTCCCACTATCTATTTTTTTCTGAAATGTTATTTGAGAATCATCATCTATCTCAGTTATTTGGAAAGTAACTTTTTTACCACCAATTTCTTTTTCTAAAGAAACTTCATTACCCCATCCACTATCTGCTTTATCAAACCCCAAATCTATTAATTTTTTAATCAAAGAAAAATCACCTTCATATTTATTTATATAATTATCGAATTCCCAATTAAAGTCAGTAGCATCTTTAGCCGTTATTTGTGGTTGCCACTCATCTAAAATTTCATAATTTATTTCATCATCCATAAATAAAATTTCAGAAGATGACCATTGATGTAAATTCTTTAATTCTTCTTTTTCATTATCAACTAAATATTCATGTAATAAATCTAAATCTAATTGAACATCTGATGAATTTCCAAATACCAACGGACACTTTTGTATAAATTTTTGGTGTTCAGCGTTACCTATTCTATCCATATCATATCCAACTCCAGCTAAAAAATCATTAGAAGATTTTAATATAACATCAGATATAAATGCAAATCCAACATTTTTTTCTATTTCTTCTAAAGAAATTCCAAATTTATCCTCAATTAATTTTTCGTTTTCATCATTTACATAATAATGTAAATATTCTAATTCCTCACTTTGTAATTCTATATAAAATCCACTAATAGCATTATGCATGTAATCAGCATTTAAATATAAAGCGTCAGCTAATTCATTATTATATGAGTAGTCAAAATTACCCTCAAATATGTCTAACTTGTTTTTACCTAACATATCTTCTATACTAGATGAATTTAAATCAATTCCAAATTTATCTTCTAAAGGAAGTAAATCAACTTTAGAGAAAAATGTATTAAATTTATAAAAATCCGTACCCCTCCAATTACTACCACTAGAAATAACTAAATCTAATTTATCAATAAGATTCATACCTTTATACCATTCTTTAACACCATTAACATCATTAAAATCTTCACCAAAGTTATCACCAAGAACTTCTATTTCTTCTTTAGTTAAATATTTAAAATTTCCTGTTCTTAATTTAAATCCAGATTCTTTTTCTTTTATTTGTTCTTCAGATAATGGTATTTCATATTTTTCTATTAAATCTTGTGGTAATTCAGTTATATCATCTTTAGTTAAAAATTCAATATATCCATTTAAAACCTTGTCTTCACCATCTAACTCTTTTATTTCATCATCCTTTAACAATCTATGTTTTAATTTAGTTTGTATGTCTAATTTACTTATTTGATTTTCAGTAAGTTTATTTATTATACCCGAATTTATTAAGTTAATTCCAGGTAATTCAGATAATTCATTATCATCAAGTGGTTTAAAAACATCACCACCTACACCTAAACTTTTAACAATGAAATCCATTCCTTTGTTTTTATTATCCGAATCTTGTGTAGCTCCATATGAAGATTTACCATCATGATTTATAGTAACACCAAACAAACTATTATAATTAGAATTAGGTAGATTTAAATTTAAACAAATATATTGTTGAGTAGCTTTTGAACCAATATATGAATTAAAATAATTATCAGAATAAACTATACACCATTTTTGAGAACCAAACTCTTTAACCGTTTCTTTATCTCTTGTAGTTATGATAATAACATTGTCTTTATTATAAACAATTTTTAATTTATCACCCTTTTCTTTTAACTTTTTATATATTTCATCAGACCTTAATGATTTCTTTTCTATGAATTTTTCCATTTCATCAAAAAATGAATCAGCTGTAACATTATTTAATTTATAATATTTAAGTGTAGATAAAAATTCTTTTTGTAGTTTAGTTTCTAATTTAATGAAATCTATTATTATACCAGACTTTTCTTTATTTTCAGATAAATAATCTTTTATATTTTTTCTTAAAGATTTATACCAAATAGCTTCTGTTAGAAATTTATTTACAACAGCTTTGTAATTAGCTTCTGTTAAATCGTCTGTAAGTTCTTCAAATTTAACATATTTTATCAAATTCTTTTTTAATAAACCAATAACATTTTTGTTATTTTTAACTACATCAATAACCTTTTCGATATCATCCATTGGAATTTTATCAGAATATCTCCATTTAGTGAATTGATAAATATAACCAGGGTTTTTATTTAAAAGTTCAGATATTTTATCAAAATCAGTATTATCTTTGATTTTTTTATCCGATAAAAGCTTTTTAGCTCTTTGTATATTTTCAAATAATGCAAAACTTAACATATATGTGTGGTATAATTTGTATGTTTATATATAAAAAAATTAATATATAAAACAAATACCTTTAAAGTAAATGAAACTAAAACAATTAAAAGATTATTATAATACTAAAACGGTTGAATTCGTAATTAAGGAAAATTATGAATTAGTAGAGGATCGTGAGTTTATACCTAGATTTTCTTTAAAGAATGTTAAAGAAATATCTGATATACCAGTAAATGAACCTATCAAGTATTCTGATAAAATAATGACCACTGCTATTAAATATGGTATGGTTATGTTGATTAATTACAAAGGTGAGAAAGACAGTCACTTCAGTGGTCACGAAAGAGTAATATATCCATTAGTTTTAGGTCGTTCAACAAAAGGTAAGACATTATTAAGAGGTTGGCATTTAAATGGATGGTCTGTTTCTAATAAAAGACATGTTAATAAAATATGGAGGTTATTTAGAACTGATAGAATATTATCAATTACCTTTACTGGTTCTTTCTATAGATTAGCACCAGCTGGATATAAGATGAATGATAAAGGAATGAGAGGTGGTTTAATAGCTAAAGCTGATTTTATAAGAATAAGAAAAAATCAACAAGATTTAATAAATCAAAATAAGATACAAAATAGGGATGAGATAACAATGGGTGATGAGAAAAGAAAATTTGTCACCGTAGATGTCACTGATACTGAAACTGAATTAGATTTAACTAAACCTTTAGATAATACTTATATAAAATCTATAAAGGACTTTAGAACCACAAGAATTTCATTTCTTAGAAGTATATCAGGTAAAGAATATATTGCTATATTAGGAGCTCTTGGACAACCAGGTAATACTGTTAAGGTAGTATTGAATAATAAAAACTTAGGTGTTTTTAAAGTAATGGATTCTATTACAGGTAATGTATTGAAAAGTATTAAACGAGTTAAGGGAAACTCTGTTTATGATTTATATGTATTTGATAAAAAAAGATAATATGAGAGTTTACAAATTTAATGAGTTTATAACAGAAAGGTTAAAACAAGATTCGATAGATTCTAATACGTTAAAAGTGCTCAAACAAAATCTATTAATACATTTAAAAGAATATAAAGAATATGTTTTACGAAATATATTTATAAAAGACAATCAAGTTTATTTTGAAAATTTTGAAAGAATAGAAGTTAGAATCATTCTAAGAGAATTACACAATGAATTTACTAAAGAATTTATAGATGATTATAAAATAAAAGAACTTTTAGAATACATAGATGATTTAATGAAGAACCCTGATTTAAAAATAAAAACTAATATTAGAGAAAAATTTTACTTTTATTTTGATATTTTATCATAAACCTTTTAACTATTAAAAATATAATTGTTATGAATGTATATGACAAAGCCGAATTAGAAAGAATTAAAAAAGTTAATGAATCTAATGATAGGATGGAAGAATTCTTATCCAACCAACGTGAAGAGTTGGAAAAAAATATAGAACCTTTATTTAAAGTGCTTAGTATCAAATTCAATGATAGAGACTCATTGGGTTCTGTTATGGATACACAAGCTGTTTCTTTGGTGCACAGACAATCAATCTCTGAAAAAATAACCTTTTTCTTAAACAGAAGAAGTAAAGAATCGATTAAATTAAAAAAGTTAAAACAAGATAAATTTATATTTTACGCTACTGGATTTGGTATAAAAACTAATCTAAGTGAAAAGAATATTCTAATAGATGCTCACTTAGCAGAAAATGAAAGAACATTAGAACTAATAGAATCACATATTGAACATTTAAGAGATACGGTTAAAAACTTAGAAAGTCTTGCTTATTCTATTAAGAACATGATAGAACTAATGAATTATATCGGAAAAATGCCAGCATAATTTTTATTTTAGATAATTTATTCATATCTTTGTTGTTATGGTAGATGTTAAAGACAAAATACAAGATTTATTAATATTCGAAAGTAATGATGATTTTTACTTATTACAGATATTACAAAGAAAAAAAGAAAATCCACAATTAGGATCAAATTCTAGAGTGATAAAAAATTACTTTATATCTAGTAAAGAATATTTAAACGATAAGTATGATGAGATAAAAAAACTTTGTGGTGTTTTTAACGCAAGAGCTATGTTAAGACTTAATAAAAGAAGTTATGAAAAAACATCTTTTAAAACCTTACAAAATATAGCTAATTCAATGTCCAATAAAGAATACTCATTTATTAGAAATTCATATGTTAGAGCTTGTGGTTTAGGACATAATGATAAAAACAAAAAATGGATTATTGATATCGATGGTGAAATAACTAATGAGTATAAGTTAAGTGTTATTGATGTTATTAATAAATCTAGACCAGATGATGTTAATAAAATAATTATAGAGTTAGAAACTAAAAATGGAATTCATCTTATAACAAAACCATTTGATTTAAGAGAATTTAAAGAAAAGTTTTCCGATATTGATATACATAAAGACAATCCTATAAATCTTTACATACCTTAAACTAAGTGTTTTTTTATTTTTAATATATAAAAATAAAAAAATATGGCTAATAGAAAGAAACTTTTCTTTGGATGGACTAAAATTAAATGGGTTATATCAGAAATAAGTAAACTTTACTCTGGTGAGAAATCTTATTTTTCAAAGAAAAGAGTTGAGTCGGGTATTGGGTTTATAATTGCTCAATGGGGTATGATTTATTTTTTAACTAAAAAAATAGATGTTCTAAGTATGAGTGATTTGGCCGTTTGGGCTGGTATTGAATTCCTTGTTGCTGGATATACTGTAACTCAAATACAATCAGAGAAAAAACTAAAGAAAATTAGTGAAATTAGTGAACCTACTGACACTATGATTAAATCTTAAATTATTAAACAATCGCTTTATTATTTTATATAAACATATAATTAATAAAGCGATTTTTCTATGAAAACACAAAGTTTAAAATGTAAATTCAAAAATGAAGGGTTTGATGAATTTTTATCACTATTGGATGATGTATCTAAAATAGATGATGTGGTTAAACTTAAAATAAGTTCTGATAAAATATTTATGTATTCTATGAAAGGTAAAGATAGTATTATCTTAGCCTTTAAAAATTACCGTATAGATACTGAAGATTTCATAGAAAAATTAGACTTATCGGAAGATATTGATATCATTATACCTAATGCTAAAAAATTCGTAAAAAATCTAAAATTTATTGATATTAAAGAAAATATAGATCTTACTTTAAAAGTAAAGGAAATGTCTGATGGTGGATTAGAAACTAGAGGATTCGAAGTAAAGAATAAAAAACTAAAGATAAAGTGGTTAACCGCTGAACAATATGAAATTAAAGATATTCAATACGAATCTTTAATGGGTCTTTTAGATATCAAAAAGGAAAATTTAAATTTTGATGTAAATAGAAACGACTTTGAAGATATTAAAAAATTAGCTAATATAAATGGATCTGAATTAATTGAGATTTTATCAAATAAAGGAACCGTTACTATGTCTGAACATTCTTCTTGGGAGATGGAAGTAGATAAAATAGAAAGTGAATTAAATATAAATTATAACGTTAATAAAAATCTACTTAAATTTATTAATGATGGAAGTGAACCAGTTAAATTTCACGTTTTCCCTAATTTTTTATTGATTAGAGATAGTGTTTCAAACGTTATGGTTTCATTTGAACAAAGCTACTAAAACTTTAATATGGTTGAATAGGAGTCATCTATTGCGTTTAAAACTTGAATAGGTTCTGTATCATATTTACTTATTATCAAGTCNCCTAATTTAATTATATCATCTNTATAATNTTTCGGATCGTTGTAAAAAATCGAATCTATAATAAAGTCTTTTAGTTCTTTATCATAAACATCTAATCTTTTATTACATTCTTCTTCCAGTTCTGTCTTTTTAGATTCATCTTCGATAGAATTAGCCTTTTCACATAATTCGTTTAATAATGTATTATATGATTTAGCATCAACTTCTTTTATGGAAGAATCCCACTCACCAATAAAAGCTTCAAATGTTTTAATTGTTCTCATAATTATTTTATTAAACTACTAACATATGATTTTATTTCCTCAAAATTTTCTATAAATTCATTAGTGTCTATACCACCAGTAGATACTGTTTTACCGTTTTGATTATAATGTAATTTATCAGCTGAATACATACCATCGATTATATCAGATACATCTTTACCAAATCTATCTTCTATTCCTATAAATATATCTACAATGTTATCTTCTTCAACATTTTCAATACTTTCCCAAAAAGATTTAATCCAGTCTTCTATTTTGATTAGTTCGTCTAATCCGTATACCTTTCTTTCTGAATCAAAATTTTCAAATAATTTTATATGTTTCATATTAATAAATTGTATTTTAGTTATATATAAATATAATAAAGTGATTTTAGCTTACATTATCCCAAATATAATAAGAATCAGATTCTCCTTTATATTCAAAATTTAAACTATTTGAAATAATGTCTAATATTTTATCCGTGGTTAATTTTTCGTTTACATACTTATCTAAAGAATCTTTGGTTACTATCTTTTCTAAACTAACTTCAAATCCATCAATAACTTCTATATTCATTTCTGATAATTTCTCATAAATATAATCCGATAAATTTTGTCTTATAATAGTTAAATCATCTTTGTGATAAATAACACATTTAAACTTATTTATACCCCAATCAGATATCTCAAATAAATTTCTGAATTTATCTAATAAAGATATGTTTGATAGATTAGTATCATATTTATCAGATAAGAACTTTTCATATTCTATTGTAGCTGGTTCAACACCTTTATAAAAACAAATAGATAACTTATTGAATTTAAAATCTTCTAATAGTTTGAAACTTTCTAAAGTTAAAATTTCTTTATTGGATTTTTCAAATATACACTTTTTTACTAAATCTTCTTTACCTTGTAATTTATTTCTTTTTATGAAGATATCAAAGTTTCTGGTTCCTTCTTTAAGATAAAATTCCAATTGATTAGTTGATATAGAATGTTTCTCGATGTATTTATCTAATAGTAGATATAAATCTTTCATTATTTATATATTAATTTAATTATGTATGATTAATACATCGTTGTGATGTCATCACCAGCATAACTTTTTCTATACTTAATGTATTCATCAATCATTTCTTTAGGTAGTTCAGATCCTAACATAAACTTATCAAAGAATTCTTCACCATTAAAATCTTTTTTAATTGTCCAGTAAATAGGTTTTCCTTCAGCGTAAGGTTTTGCTTTTTCCATATACTTGTTTTTGAACATATCAAAATAAGTAATCAAATATGGTTCTATTATGTTTTTGTTGAAATAATCATTGAATAATTTACGGTCTTCGCCATAGAAATTATTTAATATAAAATTTTGGTCAGTGAAATAATGAAAAACCATTTGGGTTAATATCAATTCTATTTCATGATCGGATGATCTAGCAATTGACATACTAGAAGACATAGAACCTATACTATAATTAAAATTCCCATTAAGTAAAAGTGATTTATATTTATCTACTCTTAGTATGTGATAATTCAAATGTTCTTTATATAATTTTATATGTTTCATAGATAATTTTATATATTAATTTTATATTATAAAAAAAAATAAACACACATCAAAATAAAGTGAAAAAATACACATTTATTTCAAAACTAATTATTAACTTTAATAAATAAAACTAAAACTAAGACCACCCAAAAAAATGAAAACACCACTCAAAGAATTCCAGAAATTAGCAATCGAAAATTACCAAAAAGAAAACCAAACAAAAGACAAAGAATTAACAGGATTCATACAAATGTTAAGATACTATTGTGTTGAAACAAGAACAACAGAAATGGAAGTTCTTAAAGATGATGTGTTATATCAAAGAGTTTACCACCTTTTTGATAAACATAAAGATTTTGTTATGAGATAAATAAAAAACCCACTCAATTGAGTGGGTTTTTTATTTTAAAATTTTCTAACATCAGTAATTATACCTTGATAATACTCATCAAATCCTTCTAAGTATTTTGATATTGATGGTTGTCCAGTATCAATAATTTCATCGATAATACCAAATTCTAAAGCTTCATCAGAGTTAAACCATTTATCTCTATTGGCTAATTCTAATACATAGTCAAAATCTTTATCTGAATATTGAGATAGTAATTTAAACAAAATGTAATTATATTTTTCTGATTCGATATGACTAATTCTATTATCCATTACTGTTCCTCTAGCTCCAGAAGAAACTTGATGAACCATTACTTTAGAAAATGGAAGTGAGGATCTTTTACCTTTTGTACCAGCTCCTAATAAAATTGAACCCATGGATGCACACATACCCATGTTTACGGTAGAAACATCNGACTTTATATAGTTCATAACATCTACCATTCCTAATCCACTAAGTACCGAACCACCCGGACTTGAAATTTTTAGTGTAATATCACTATCATCTGTATTGTCTAGAAATAATAATTGTGCTTGAACTATAGACGACATTTGGTCATTTACTTCACCATATAAAAACAAAATTCTATCTCTCATTAATCTTGAGAAGATATCCATTTGTGTTACTCTCATTTCTCTTTCTTCTAAGATATATGGGGTTAAACTTGATTCAATGTGATTGACATAATCATCAACTTCAGTTGATGTAATACCTTTGTCTTTTGCGAACTTTTTAAAGTTTTCTTTCATGTATAATAAGTTTTTAGATTTATATTTATATCTAAAAAAACTTATTTGTTTAGTCTAAATAAAGATCGTTTATTTTGATAGCATCAATAAACTGTTTATGTATTGAAAAAGCATCTAATTCTTCACATTTACCTACAGCATCTACAACACAATCGATAAAATGTGGATCAGAAGTAATTATTTTTTTGAACCTAACAGCATCTCTTCTGTTTGTGAATCTATAATAATCCATATCACCTTCAAAAGAAAATAGGTCAGTTACTTTATTATCATAATATGAAATGTTTGCACTATACTCTCCTGTCAAACAATCATTACATGACTTTCTATGGTCTTTTTCATCTTTAAATAAATTAAAATTACTAGTATCCATATAAGGTTCTTTTCTATTATATAAAAATATAGGATGTAAATCAACAGTTGCACATTCATTGTCCTCAGATGGTATCCAACTAAATGTCGATAAATAAACTGTTACTTTTTTTAGCCTTTTTTTATTATCTGGTATTTCATCTTCATCTAAAACATGAACCCACATTTCAAATGGTCTAAGATCTTCATAATTTTCAAACATATCAAGTTTTAATCTATGTATAGAATTATGTTTAACCAAAGAATCAGCTCTTTTTGTATGTCCCTTATCTTTAAGCATTTTAGCTGCTTTAGCATAAGTTTGATATTTTAACTCCGTTATAAATTGTTCGAATTTCTTAGTTGCCATAATTTAAAATATTTTTATATCTTATATATATAAATTATTAAATTTATATTTAATATATAATTGATATGAAATATATTTTCGATAAAAGTAATTTTTTATTATTAGAGTTTATTGATAGCGCTAAACAAATACTTTCTGATAATAATGCTGATATAACAGATGAATCTTTTTTAAAGATTAAAGAAATTACTAAAAGTAATCCTTCTTATATTGGATTATTAACACATTATGTTTTTAACACTAAAGATGATATTGATGAGGTTTCAAGAGTATTTGACTTAACTAAAAAATATTCACAATTATTAAAGAATAATAATATCTCTCCTATTGAAATGATAAACTCTGATGAATATTTAAAAATAAGTAATTTCTCAGACAAAGCTAAAAGATTAATTAAATCAAATAAAAAAATATATCGTTATTTCTTTTTAGAAGAATTAGAAGATAAGTTAAAAGATATAATTATAGATAATGATAAGAATAAATTTGTTAAAAAGTTTATATCAAATAAATACAAACATTTAATTAACGATAAAACTAAAACACTATTTTACGAATTAAAGGAAATTGGAAATAAACTAAAGTGGGATAATCCACATAAAAAAATACAATCGTTATTAACAGATAAGTTAATTATATTTAAAACACCAGAAGATTTAAATTCAGCTTTGGAAAAAGTTATAGAACAAATAAAAGGAGGTTGGAATACAGATGATATTAGTGAGATGACAATTGAATCTGGAGCTACGGTAGTTCATAAAGATGATAGATTTGTTATTGTTGATATTAATGAAGATTATGATATAGTTTGTGAACTTGGTTCTCCTAAATGGTGTATAGTTTACTCCAAATCACAATTTAATAATTATTTAGAATTTCCAAATAAGCAATATATTATTTATGATACTTATATTGATAGAACCGATAATAAGTCAATGATTGGAGCTACTATAAAATTTAACAAAAATGAATTAGGTAAATTTTATACAGCTCATGATAGATCAGATGCTAGTATTAGTGAAAAATATCTTAAAAATTTGGGTATAAGAAAGTATCTTAAAAAAATGTCACATGATGAAATAAAAGCTAACTCAGATAATCTTTCTTGGGAACAAAAAATTAAATATCATTTAAATGATATTATTATTGGTGATTTAGAAGATGGTGTTATTGATGTAGAAAAGGATATTGATGAAATAACAAGATCGTTAATAAATTATTCAAACTTAGAAGTATTTAAATTCTTTTATGGTAATTTTAATCCTAATATAAATAAAATTGATTATGTTAGTCTTGCTACAAACGATTTAAAGTTTTTAGAATACCTACTTAATAATATTGATCCGAATATTATTAATTCATCTGGTTCTGAAAGGCCAGTATTACAAGCTATCGACAAAAACAATATAGAAGTTGTTAAAAAATTAATAGAATTTGGATTTAGTGTAGATGGTGGAGTTTATGATCCAATTAGATTTGCTGTTAGGAATAAAAATTTAGAAATGATTAAACTATTAATAGAAAATGGTTCAGATCCAACTAAAGGTGGTAACAGATCTATAAAATTAGCATTTGAAAAAAAATATTTAGAAATATTAAAATTCCTTTATGATATAGAAG
>JGI24539J26755_10000545_pt1 | contig 17902 bp, 16 predicted proteins | sample NorSeaMetagenome_2_FD_26755 | JGI IMG/M metagenome (IMG submission 26755) | reverse complement strand
TCCCTTTATACTCAAGCCCAATTTTACATTTTCAATAATATTTTGATGTGGAAATAATCCAAAGCGTTGAAATACCATGCCTGTTCTAGTTCTTCTAAAATCAAGTAATTCATTTTTATCAAACTGAGTTACATCTTGATCATCTACCAAAACTACTCCCTCAGTTGGCTCTATAAGTCTATTGATATGTCTAATTAAAGTAGATTTGCCTGAACCAGAAAGACCCATGACAACCTGAATAGACTGATCGTATATGTCTAAATTAATATTATCTAATCCTAGAACATGATTATACTTGGCTAAAAGCTCATCTTTATCAGTTCCATCTCTAACTACTTGAATATAATTTTCAGCTTTAGGACCAAAAATTTTGTATAAATTTTCTATCTTAATTTTAACTTTATTCACGTGAGCCCGCTCTATGCTGCTGGAGTCTCTTGCCAAAAGACTGTGAAACTCTATCAAATATTACAGCAAGGACTACAATAGCGAAGCCATTAAGAAGACCCATTGTTAAATATTGATTTGATATTGCTTTTAATACAGGTTGTCCTAATCCTCTGACACCAATCATTGAAGCTATAACAACCATAGCTAATGCCATCATTATAGTTTGATTGATACCTGCAAAAATAGTTGGTAGCGCTAAAGGTAATTGTACACGAAATAGTTTTTGCATTCGATTTGCACCAAATGCATCTGCAGCCTCTAAAACTTCTTTATCAACTTCTCTAATACCTAAATCAGTTAATCTTATCATAGGTGGAATTGCATAAACAATAATTGCTAAAAGACCAGGAATTTTACCTATACCCAAGAGCATTACAACAGGGATTAGATAAACGAAACTAGGCATAGTTTGCATTATGTCTAAAATTGGAACAACTGCAGATCTTACTCTATCTGATCCCGACATAAGTATCCCTATAGGAATTCCTAACCCGATAGCAAGGAGTGTACAAACACCTATAATACTTACTGTAGACATTGTGTCTTGCCACATACCAAAATAGGCTATGAAAAGAAAGGCTGCCAAAGATCCTATTGTTAAATATATGCTTCTACTTCCATAATAAATTAATAAGAGAAATACCATTATGACTATTGGCCACGGAGTGTTTTGAAGTAATTTTTCCAAGTTGACCAAGAAAAATAATACTGGATCAAAAAAAGATTCTATGGAATCACCATATGCTCGTGAAAATTGCCTAAAAGCTCCATCAACAGTTTTTTTGAAAGCTAAATAGTCTACTTTTCCCATTTTTGGAAATACTGTTAGAAACTCAGGTATATTCATTTTGAAATTAATTTAATTGGAATGATAGCGGGCCAATTTGTAGCCCGCTATATATCTTTAGTTATTATAGTGCTGATTCTATCTTAGCTTTAGCTGAGCCATCTACCCAGTCATGCCATTCACTATAATTAGACAAGAAATGCATTGCCGCATCTGCACCAGTTGCCTGGTTGTCTTCTTTCCATGCTAATAGTGCATTTATCGTACTATTAGGCAGCGCTCTTTTGACAATGTAATCCATGCCAACTCCAGCTTCTTGTTTAAAACGATCAGTCACAACAGTATAAACTGAAGAAACTACCCATGAATTTTTCTGAGGGTCTGCACAATCTTCTTGAGATGTACAAGTGTTCCACTCATCATTATCATGTGGCACATCAAAGCTTAGTTTTTTCATTGGATACTTACCAAGTATTGCTGTTGGCGCCCAGTAGTAACCCATCCATCCTTCGCCTTGATCATATGCTTTAGAAATAGCACCTGATAATCCTGCTCCAGAGCCTGGATCAACAAGTCTGAAACCTTTTGCTTCAGCACCAAACGCTTTAAATAGGTTATTAGTACTTAATTGACAGTTCCAACCTGATGGACATGTGTAAAGTGCAGCACCATCNCCTTCTGGATGTGGAAACAAGTCAGGTCGATTTAATGCATCTTCTACAGTTTGAATGTCAGGATTGGCGTCAGCAATATACTGAGGTATCCACCAACCTTCTTCACCTGTGTCAGAGAAAACCTCTGCAGCATAATGAAGTCTACCTTCTGCAGTTGCAGCATCAAGCGCGATTCTCACTGCATTGATCCATAATTCTGGTGCAACATCTGGCTCACCTTTTTCCATCATAGAAGTAGCTGTTGGCATAGTTGATCCTGGAACTAATTCCACTTCACAGCCATAACCATTTTCTAGTACTACTTTATCGATGTGAGCAAGCATTTCTGCAGATGCCCAGTTCATTTCAGCTACAGTAATAGCACCACATTCTGTTTGTGCTACTTTCTGCTCTGAACACCCAGCAAATCCGAGTGCAATACCTAGGAATAGAATTCCAGATATCATTAGTTTTTTACTTATATTCATTTTTTAACCCCTAAATTAATTAGATAATAAAATATTTAAACATAGATGGGGAATGGGTTCTATAGAAAAAACTTATAAAATCCCAAATAACTGTGAATTACATACTTCCTAGAGTATAAAATACTCAAGCTATTGTTTTAATTAGCTTTTCCTGAATAGTGCAGCTCCACAAGTGGTGCACTTAATATGAATACTGCCCCTATTGCTTCTCTAAAAGAAATCAATTCATTAGCTAAAAGATATGCAGAAATAAATCCTATAAGAACTTCTGTCATCATTAATACACCAGCTCTACCTGGATCGACTTGATCTGAACCCATTACATTTAACCAATACGCGGGTATTATCCAGATTAAAGCCATAGCTATTATAAGTATTAAATTTTCTGATATCATAGATATCTGGAATCCACCTAAAGTTTGTCCATCTGGTAGAAGTGTTGCAAGCAATATAAAAATAGCCCCAAATAAAATACATAGGGCAGTTGTAACATTAACATCTAATTCATCATTAACTCTTAACATAGTTGCGCCTAAGGACCATATTATACCAGCGGCTATTCCATAGAAATCTGCAGCTGAATTTGGTAGAAAATTTCCTTGATCAATACCATTCATTATAAACAAACCAGTAAATCCAGCAGTAATAGAAAAACCTCTATAATAAGTTAAAGGTTTTTTTAAAAAATAGACTTCAATAAGTGTACTCCAAACAGAGGTAAGGTAAAAAAAGAGAATAGTTCTGCCAACGTTACCACGAAGCAAGCCTTCATTATATAAACACATAGCAGCTCCACCTGAGACTGCAGCTATCAATGTTAAATAGATATTTTTTTTAGAGAATAAGTGAATCTTTTTATATGAAATTATGAAAAGTATAGTTGTAGCTATTAAAAAACTAGTAACAATTGGCATAGCATTGTTATCACCATATTCATTTAGAAGTCGAAGTGGGTACCACCATGTTCCCCAGAGAATAGTGGAATACATGATAGCATAATTAGGATTAATATTTTTAAACATTACGTATTTATATACTATAGTTATAATATTTGGTAAATTTGAATAATTAAAATGAACAATTATAATTATATAATCATTGGTGCTGGTTCAGCTGGCTGTGTGTTGGCAAACCGACTATCTAAAAATCCTGATCATAAAGTCTTGCTTATTGAGTCTGGCCCATCTGATAAGACATGGAAAACTGCGATGCCAGCAGCACTTTTATATACTATGCATGACCCAAAATATAATTACCTCTATAATACTGAACCTGAGACTTACATGAATAATAGAAAAATGTTTTGTCCACGAGCGAAAATGCTCGGTGGTTGCTCATCTCATAATGGTATGGTTCATGTTAGGGGCAATGCTATGGATTTTGAAAATTGGGCTCAACTCGGTTTATCTGAATGGAATTATGCAAATGTTCTGCCCTATTTTCAGAAATCAGAAAATATAGAAGGTCTATCAAAAGAGTTTAGAAATGATCAAGGTCCTCTAAGATTATCCAGATCTGAAAATGGAAATGTTCTAACAAAAGTTTATTTGGAAGCAGCAGCTCAAGCTGGACATGAAATAAATAATGATATGAATGGATTCAAACAAGAAGGTTTTGGATTAATGGATACAACTATTTTTAAAGGAAAGCGACAAAGCACAAGTCATACTTACTTACATCCAGTCTCAGATCGAAAAAACCTAACTATAAAGACCAATCTTAACGTAAAAAAAATAATTATAGAGAATGGTAAAGCAAAAGGTGTTGAGTGTGTTAGTAATAACAATTTAATAAACTATTATGCAGATGAGGAGGTCTTATTGTGTGCTGGATCAATAAACTCACCACAAATATTAATGCTATCAGGTATTGGTCCTCAAGATCACTTGGCAGAAATGGATGTTGAAGTAAAACAAAGTCTCGAAGGAGTTGGACAAAATTTACAAGACCATCTTGAAACATATGTGCAATATGAGTGTAAAAAACCTGTAACGCTCTTTAATGAATATAATCCAATAAAAATGGCTCTTACTGGAATTGAGTGGTTCTTATTTAAAACTGGGACCGCTGCTTATTCCAACTTAGAAACAGGTGGCTTTATCAGAAGTAATGAATTGGTTGATTATCCAAATATTCAATATCATTTTTTTCCTTCATTAGTTCTAGATCATGGCAGAACTAACCCTGATCGTCATGCTTTTCAAGCCCACGTTGGTCCAATGCGTCCAACTAGCAGAGGAGAAATAAAATTAAAATCAACTGATCCGAGTGCTGCTCCATCAATTAGATTTAATTATATGCAAACTGAGCATGATCTAATGGAAATGAGAGAGGGAATAAGATTAGCTCGTGAAATATTTCAACAACAAGCATTTAATGAGTACCGAGGTAAAGAAATAAACCCTGGAAAACTTGATACTGATAGTGAGCTCGATGAATTTATAAGAAATAGAGGTGATACCGCCTACCATCCTTGTGGTACTTGCAAGATGGGTAAAGACACTACTTCTGTAGTAGATGAACAGTTGCAAGTATACGGTGTAGAAAAATTGCGAGTAGTAGATGCCTCTATTATGCCAAAAATTATTACTGGAAACTTAAATGCTTCGACTGTAATGATTGCTGAAAAAGCTGCTGATTATATATTGGGTAAATCAATTGCAGCTAATAATGTTGGATTTTATAGAGCTGGCTAAAAATTAATTAATACTAAATTTTTTTATATTTTCACCATTTTTAATTGAAAATATACCAATAAAATTTTTACCTTTGATTGTGTAGTGAATAGTCAAGGTTTCACTATTGCTATTAATGTTACTAATATCTGCATTATCAGGCAATTTAATATTTGTTGGAGTGCTTATATCTGAGTTATCGCTTGTGAATAATGTTTCATCATTTATTCTGTATATTATTGTAGAAATAATTACTAAAACACCAGCAATAATTAGAACGCCCATGAATATGACAAGATATTTTAAACCTCGAAGATTATTTTGATTATCAGACATGAACAGTAAAATGCATCATCTTGAAGTAAATGTAAATAAATACATTGGTTATAGATTAGATAAATTTGTAGCAGAAAATCTGCCTAATATAAGTCGATCTAAAATCAAATCTTTAATAGAAAAAGGTCTTATTACTGTAAATGAAATGACAAAAGATCCTGATTACAAGCTGGGATTAAATGACAAGATTTCTATCAATGAAAAAAATGAGGAAAATTCAAAATTATTAGGAGAGAATATTAAGCTCAATATTGTTTATGAAGATGGGGATCTTTTGGTGATTGATAAACCCGCTGGACTAGTAGTTCATCCTGGAGCAGGTAATAAAAATGGTACTTTGGTTAATGCATTAATTTATCATTGTGGAAATAGTCTTTCTTCAGTTGGAGATGGGAAGAGGCCAGGTATTGTTCATCGAATTGATAAAGACACTAGTGGCTTACTTGTTGTTGCTAAAAATGACTCAGCACATTTAAATCTAGCTAAACAATTTGAAGATCATTCTGTTAGTAGAAAATATTTAGCTCTTTGCTGGGGAAAATTAAAACCTAGTTCTGGAAAATTAGTTTCATTAATATCTCGAAGCAATAAAAATAGAATTAAGATGATGTCTTCCAAAATAAAGGGCAAAGAAGCAATTACAAATTATAAAACTTTAGAAACTTATGTTGATAAAAAGGGTGACTCTTTTGCATCTTTAGTTGAATGCAAATTAGAAACCGGAAGAACGCACCAGATTAGAGTTCACTTAACTGAGAAAGGTAACCCAATCATTGGTGATAAAGTTTATGGTAGAACTCCTATGCTTAAATATAGAAATTTAAGTCCATCANTTCAGGATCTAATTAAAGATTTNCCAGGACAAGCTTTACATGCATATTTATTAGGATTTAATCATCCTACTAAAAATAAAATTATTGAATTTCAGTCACTTAAACCTGAATACTTGAGTAATTTGATTAATTCTATTAAGAATTAGGCCTATTGAAATTAGTGAAATAAACCCAATATATTAAGTAATGAATAATAATGTGAATTTACCATCTTTATCAAACGAAGGGAGTCTTACTCACTACCTTCAGCAAATAAAGAAATTTCCCATGCTTTCTCAAAAAGAAGAAATATCTTTAGCTAGAAAATGGATTAAAAAAGGTGATACAGATGCAGCTCATAAATTAGTAACCAGCCACCTACGATTAGTTGCAAGAATTGCAATGGGTTACAAGGGTTATGGCTTACCAATTACAGAATTAATCTCTGAGGGTAATATTGGATTGATGCAAGCTGTAAAAAAATATGATCCAGAAAAAGGATTTAGACTTTCAACATATGCAATGTGGTGGATAAGAGCTGCAATACAAGAGTATGTACTTAAATCTTGGAGCTTAGTTAAAATTGGAACTACTGCTGCTCAAAAAAAATTATTTTTTAATCTTAAAAAAATTAAGAATCAACTTACTAGCTATAACGATGGATCTTTAAAACCTGATCAAGTTAAAGAAATTGCAGAAAGACTTGATGTTACAGAAGCAGAAGTTTCGGATATGGAAGGAAGAATGTCTGGTACCGACTATTCACTAAATGCAGTTGTATCTGAAGACGGTGTAAGTGAATGGCAAGATTGGTTAGTTGATGAAGATGCTGATCAGGAAGTTAAACTTGCTGAAAGAGAAGAATTATCAAAAAGAAAAAGCTTACTATCTAAAGCCATTAATATTCTGAACGAACGTGAACANAATATTATAAGTGCTAGAAAATTATCTGAAGTACCTAAAACTTTAGAAGAATTAAGCAAGACATATAAGATTAGCAGAGAAAGAGTAAGGCAGATTGAAGAAAAGGCTTTTGCTAAACTTCAATTAGAAATGGTAAATCTTGCTAAAGAAACTCGATTAATTCCAGCTTAGGCAAATACATCATTTAATAAAATTGTATCTTCTCTTTTGGGGCTAGTAGAAACCAAGTCTATTTTAGCGCCTATTAAATTACTTATTCTATTAATATAATTAATTGCTTTCTCAGGAAGGTCTTCTAATTTTTGACAACCAGCAGTTACAGAATTCCAGCCTTCAATTTCTTCATAAATAGGTTTAATGTTTGCTTGATCAAACTCTGAGCTTGGAAAATAATCTATTTTTACTCCATTAAGCTCATATCCAATACAAACTTTAAGTACTTCAAAAGTATCTAAAACATCTAATTTTGTTAATGCGATTCCATTAATACCAGCTTGTTGTACAGCTTGTTCAACTAAAACAGCATCAAACCAGCCACACCTTCTTTTCCTGTTTGTTACCGTGCCAAATTCATGTCCTATTTCTCCAAGTTTTTGTCCAATTTCATTATCTTCTTCTGTTGGGAACGGACCTGATCCTACTCGCGTTGTGTAAGCTTTAGTAATACCCATTACATGATTGATTCTATTTGGGTTCAACCCACTACCAATTGCAGCATAACTAGAATGGGTATTTGAAGACGTAACAAATGGATATGAACCATGATCTACATCTAGCAAAAAACCTTGAGCACCTTCAAATAAAATTTTGTTATCTGGTTTATTTATCTCTCTAGATATTTCAATAATTGATTTTGCATATATCTTTATTTCTTGCCCCAAATTATAAATTTCATCAGTAACTTGAATAGCGTCATATTCATCTTCACTATACCCACGCATCAAAGCATTGTGATGATTTAATAAGTTATCTACTTTTAGCTTTAGATGTTCTTTATCAAATAAATCACAGACTCTTACTGATCTTCTCGCCACTTTATCTTCATAGGCAGGTCCAATCCCTCGTTTTGTTGTTCCAATCTTGTCTTTTCCTGCATTAATTTCTCTTAGTTCATCAAGTTTCTGGTGAAGAGGTAAAATTATTGAAGCTTTATCTGAAATTGTTAAATTTTTGGGAGTGATTTTTATATCTCGGTCAGTTAAACCTTTAATTTCATTAATAAGTGCTCTTAAGTCCAAGACTACACCATTTCCAATAATTGATTTTTTGTCTGAACGTAAAATACCAGATGGTAATAGATTTAGTTTATAAGTCTCACCATCAATAACTAAAGTATGGCCTGCATTGTGACCTCCTTGAAATCTAACTACAACGTCAGCTTTGCTTGATAACCAATCGACAATTTTACCCTTACCCTCATCGCCCCATTGAGAGCCTATAACTACTACACCTGTCATTTAAAACCTTTTATAATTTTGTAAAAAAAGAATCAACTTCTGAGACAACCTTATCAAGAATTGAAGAATCTTTACACTCTATCATTACCCTTAATAAAGATTCTGTTCCAGACATTCTAACAAAAATCCTACCTTCACTTCCAAGCATATCTTTACAGTTATTAATCATTTTGATTGTGTGATCTGCCTTCAAAACTTCGCCATCGTTTATATTAAAGTTTATCAATTTTTGAGGTATAGGATCAAAAACATTGAGTGTTTTGCTAGATGATTGATTTTTCTCAATTACAATTCGTAACACTTGAAGTGCTGCAATCATTCCATCACCAGTTTCAATAAAATCTCTGAGAATAATATGACCTGATTGTTCTCCTCCAATATTAGCATCTATATCTAACATCATTTCTTTTACATATCTGTCTCCTACATTTGCTCTATGTAGCGTTATATTATTATCTCTTAAGATATTCTCTAAACCAAGATTTGACATTTCTGTTGCAACAATTGCGTTCGTTGAAAGCTGATTATATTTTTTCCAATGCAAAGCTAAAAGTGCAAGGATTTGATCACCATCAATTATTTTACCCTTTTCATCACAAATAATTACTCTATCGCCATCGCCATCTAGGCAAATTCCAATATCTGCTTTTTCCTCAACTACTTTCTTTGCCATATTTTCAGGTTGGGTAGATCCACATTCATGATTAATATTAGTACCGTTTGGATCAACACCAATAGCTATAACTTCAGCTCCAAGTTCCCATAATATAATTGGTGCAGATTTATATGCTGCGCCATTCGCACAATCTAATACGATTTTTATTCCTTCTAAGTTAATTTTTTTTGGAAATGTATTTTTTTGAAACTCTATATATCTAGCATTGGCATCTTCTAGTCGCTTAGCCCTTCCCATTTTTTCTGGGCTAACTAAGTGCTCTTCAATGTTTGAATCCATTAACTTTTCAATCTCATATTCAGTTTCATCAGATAGTTTATTGCCATGTTTATCAAAAATTTTAATCCCATTGTCTTTATAAGAATTATGAGAAGCTGATATCATAACTCCTAGATCAGCACGCATAGATTTTGCAAGCATTGCGACTCCTGGAGTTGGTATAGGTCCAAGTAATAGAACATCTAATCCCATTGACAATAAACCTGAGGTTAATGATTGTTCAATAGTGTAACCTGATAATCTCGTATCTTTACCTATTACTACTCTGTGTTTATGTTCGCCCTTAGTAAATAATTTACCTAAAGACATACCCAAACGCATCATTGTTAAACCATTAAGCTTATAGCTATTAGATGCTGCACGAATTCCATCTGTACCAAAATATTTTTTTTGCATTTTTGTAATGATTATAATTTATTAAAAACCTTTATCGCCTGAGAGGTCTCAAACACATCATGCACTCTAAAAACTTGAACACCTTGAGATAGTGCATAGATAACTGTTGATAAAGAACCGCCCAATCTTTTTTCTTCTAAAGCATTTTTATCAAGTTTACCAATAAAAGTTTTTCTTGATGAACCTAATAACACAGGACAACCCAAAGAATGAAGTAATGCAATGTTAGATATTAGACTCAAATTTTGTTTCACAGTTTTACCAAAGCCAATTCCTGGATCTAATATTATAGATTGTCTAGTAATTTTCTTACGCTCACATATAGCAATCTTCTTTTTAAAAAAATCGTATACGTCTAGTAATACGTTTTCATAATTAATATTTGATTGCATTGTTTTGGGATTTTTTATCGAATGCATCAGTACAAATGGTATTTTATTTTTTTTTATTAAATCAATTGATTTGCTACTATATCTCAATCCTGACACATCATTAATTAGATCAATATTATTTTTTATTCCTGCTCTCATAACGTCAGGCTTTCGTGTATCAAGTGAGATAATAGTTTTTTTATTTTTACTTTTTAGTTTTTTTATTGCTGGAATGACCCTGGCGATTTCAACTTTACTTACAATTGTTGTTGCGCCAGGCCTTGTAGATTCCCCACCAATATCAATAATATCCGCACCATCTTTTATCATTTGTAATGCATGGGCTGTACTTTTATCTAAGTTATTAAATTTCCCACCATCTGAAAAACTATCAGGTGTTACATTCAATATGCCCATAATTTTCGGCCGATTAAAGTCTATTGAAGCTATCTTTTTTCTAGGGGCAGTAATGTTTTTAATCTGATCTAAGACAGACTTTAACTCTTCTTTTTTTAATGAGCTTAAATCTTCTAACTTTAAAAATTTTTTATCTATCTTATCTTTTTTTCTAGTAATTATTTCAATAGTATCAAAAAATAAGTTTGAAGAACCTAATTTTTTATAATCATTAGAAGTTTTATTTTTCTTAGAAAAAATTGGGCGCACGTAGTAATTCATTTCGCCCTAATATCCTACAACAGATTTAAGATGTCTGTGGTTTTGGCTTTAAGTCTGGATTAACAGTCGGTTTGGACTTGCCACTTTTTGGAACTGAAGGCCCAGCATTTTTGATTTCATCTTCTGGGTTTGCTCTATTAATAGTTCCAGTTTTTAGTAGCTCTTTAATTTCTGCTAGCTCTAAAGTTTCATATTCAATTAAACCTTTTGCTAGAGTGTGAAGATCATCAATTTTAGTATTTAAAATTTGTTTTGTTTTTTCATATGATTCATCAACAAGTTTTTTAATTTCTGAATCAATAGTTTTAGCAGTTTCTTCAGAGACATTCTTATGTTTTTGTACTGATCTTCCTAAGAAAACCTCTTCATCATTTTCAGCATATAATATTGGGCCAAGAGTTTCACTCATACCAAATTGCGTAACCATTTCTCTTGCTGTTTTGGTGACCTGTTGTATATCGCTTGACGCACCTGATGTAACCTTATCGCGACCAAAAATTATTTCTTCCGCAACTCTTCCACCAAGCGCACTTACCATTCTGGCCTCATATTCTTCTCTAGTAACTGAAATGATATCTTTTTCCGGTAAGTACATTACCATTCCTAGTGCTCTACCCCTTGGTATAATTGTTGCTTTATGAATTGGCATAGAAGCTGGTAGGTTTAAAGAACATAATGCATGACCCGCTTCATGATAGGCGGTCAGTTTAATTTCATCTTCTGTCATTACTGCAGATCTTCTTTCGGTACCAAAAGCAACTTTGTCCCTAGACTCCTCAAAGTCAATCATTGTAACAATTTTTTTATTCTTTCTCGCGGCAAGTAAAGCAGATTCATTTACTAAATTTGCTAGATCTGCACCAGAAAATCCTGGTGTACCTCTGGCAACAGTTCTAATATTTACATCCGGAGCGAATGTAATCTTTTTCATGTGAACTTTTAATATAGCTTCTCTACCAACTAAATCAGGGCTAGGCACTACAATCTGTCTATCAAATCTTCCGGGTCTAAGTAATGCAGGATCAAGAACATCAGGTCTATTTGTTGCTGCAACTATAATAACACCTTCTTGAGCATCAAACCCATCCATTTCAACTAATATTTGATTTAATGTTTGCTCTCTTTCATCATTGCCACCGCCTAAACCAGCTCCTCGACTTCTTCCTACAGCATCAATTTCATCAATAAATATGATACATGGTGCGTGTTTTCTTCCTTGTTCAAACATGTCTCTTACACGAGATGCGCCCACTCCAACAAACATTTCAACAAAATCAGAACCTGAAATACTAAAGAATGGAACATTAGCTTCACCGGCAACAGCTCGAGCTAATAAGGTTTTACCAGTCCCTGGTGATCCTACTAATAGTGCTCCTTTTGGAATTCTACCTCCGAGTTTTTGAAATTTTCTTGGATCTTTTAAAAATTCAACAATTTCAACTAACTCTTCTTTTGATTCATCTACACCGGCAACGTCATTAAATGTAATCTTGTTTTTATTTTCATTTAAAAGCTTAGCTTTTGATTTTCCAAAACCCATAGCACCACCTTTGCCACCCTGCATTTGTCGCATAAAGAATACCCATACTCCAATAAGTAAGAGCATAGGAAACCAAGAGATTAAAATTCCTAGTATAGAAAACCCATCATCAAGAGGTGCTGCGGAAATATTAACACCCATATTAGTTAATTTTTCTACTAGAGTTGGATCATTGACTGCGTAAGTTTTAAATTTTCTTCCATCTGAGAAATTTCCAGAAACATTATTACCACGAATAGTAACATCGTTTACAGATCCATTCTTAACATTTTCTAAAAATTGAGAATAAGTTAAATCTAGAGTATTGGCAGTGTTACTNGCATTAGGATTGAACAGATTAAATAATCCAATTATAATTAAGCCAATAAAGAGCCAGAGAGCTATGTTTTTTAAATTCATGATTTCAAAATAATATTAATATATATGTAATAACTAATTCAATACTTACAAGAAATATAGTAAACCAAATAAATTATATAAATCAATAGCTTATTGATGCAATTATTCTTTTAACTGTGAATGAATATCAATTAACTCATATTTTTTAATAGACTTAATATTTTTGTCTGAATAATTAATGTCTGGAACGGCAATTAATTTTTTACCTTTCCATATACTTAAATGTGAAGGCGGGTAAATGTCTTTGATTAATTTATTGCTATATCTTTTGGGCACTGATTTTATTCCATTTTCTCCGAGGTACTGAATAGATAGTCCTTTAGCATAATCATTTTTCATAGTTACCTTGTATTGTTCATTCCAAATAAAATTACTTGATGCAATTTTAGTAACACAAAGTTTTCTAGTAACTTCAGGTAAAAATAGTATTTCTTTTTTTTCTTTCTTAACTAAACACCCAGCTATTGTTAGACTTTTAAAATTATTTTTAAAAATAAGATCTAATAGATTCAAAATATTTTTAGATCTTGGAGTATTCTTTCCTTTTCCAATAAATATAAGAAGTTTTGATATAGATCTAAATTTTACTTCTTCAGGCAATGGCTTAAATTGATCTATTAATATAGATATTACCCCTCTACTGTTAATTTTTATAAAACTTTTCAGTGATGAGTTAATCAAATAGTTAATTGAATTATTTGCTTCTTTTAGATTTTTGATAGTATTTAAAAGCCTTTTATTATTTAATCCTTCATTGATTAAATGACTAGAAACCTTACGTACTCTTGATCGATCAAAATTATTATCAGTATTGGTTGGATCCAATATATATTTTTGTTTTTCGTTTGCTAAATAAGAAATTAAAGATTTTTTTGGATATTTTAATAAAGGTCGTAAAATATTTACCTTACTCTTTTTAAAATTAAATTTTTCTTGAAGGGACCCTAACCCTTTAATCCCACTCCCCCGAATAATACGTAACAAGACATTTTCAACTTGGTCGTCCAAATGGTGGCCTGTGAATAGATATCTAATATTTATTCTTTCACATTCTTTGATTAGAAGCTCATATCTTTTATCTCTTGCATTGGAAAGAATGTTTGAGTTTGGCTTAATATTTTTCCATTTTATTATTTTATGCTTTATTTTTCTTTTTTTAAATTCAGATGCTAGCCATTGCAATTCATCTTTAGATGATTTTCTTAAACCATGATCAATACTAATAGCTTTTAAAGCAATGTTATTTTCTAAAGAAAATTTTTGTAGCAATATAGTTAAAGCTAAGCTATCTGGACCTCCAGATACAGCGACAGCAATTTTTTTACCGAGCTTAAATTTTAAGAGACTTTTAAAAAAATCTTGTTCTAATATTGGATCAAAAGATTTTGATTTTTTTGGTTTAATTAACTTTACAGCCATTTCTCTGAATCTCAATATCACCTCTGTCTAGAATAGATTGCTCTGTTTCTGGATAGCTAATTCTTAACTTAGCTAGAGAAGCACATCCTTGTTCTAATTGGCCCATTTTAACCAACGAAATTCCCAATTTTAATAGTCCACTTGGTGCCTTGGGACTATCTGAATGATTTTGATATAATGATAAATAATTTTTTGCAGCATCTTTAAAGTTTTCTCTTACATAGTAAGTTTCTGCAAGCCAAAAATATGAGTTTGATAAAAGCTTCTCATCCTTTAGATATTTTAATAAATTCTTTTAAGGCACCTTCTGCACCTTCATAATCACCTGAAGTTAGCAAGTTTATACTAAAGTTATATTGTTCAATTTCTGAGCCTTCTGGTAGAATTAATAATTCTGGCTTCTTGTCTTCAACCAAAATCAAGCTTTCTTGATCAATAGTAGCTGTAATTTCTTGCTCACCAGCAACAGTATTATTTTCTTCTAATGGCACTGCAAGAGTGCCAAGATTTTTTGGAGCTAGGTCATAATCTACAACTTCGTTCTCAGTTGATACTACTGCTTGATTGTTGTTAGTGGAAGTAGCAACATTTACATCTGAAAATCTCATCTCTGTATCAGCTTTAAAATTATTAAAATTATTGATTAATGTTTGAAGGCTAAATAAAACTTCTTCTATACTACCAGTTAACTCTTGTATCTGGTTTTGAAGTTCAGAGATTTGAATTGATTGTCTTGTTATAATTGACTCATAATCTCCAGCACTAAAGTTATTTTGGCTAGAATTTGTTTTATTAAATGTAGCTTTTTCTAAAACTTTTATTCTATTTTCTATTGAATTAATTTTTGCAATAATATCATCAGTTGAATTTGAACTAGCTGTTGAGCCTAACCCAATTATAAAAATAAAACTTAAGATAATTGTTTTAGTATTTGAACTAGACATAAAATGACTCATATTTTATTTATAAGTCAAACACAGCTATTTGTCTAAATAAAGGCAAATAGCTGAAGTTAAATTTGAGTTTTGTAATCTTAATTTGTTCTGACTGAAACCGAGCGTCTGTTTTGAGCCCATGATGTATCATTCGAACCACTTTGTACTGGTCGTTCCTTACCATAACTAATGGTGCTTATTCTATTTGAGCTAATTCCTTGACTCATTAAATAATCTTTTACTGATGAAGCTCTTCTATCGCCTAGTGCTAAGTTATATTCTCTAGTGCCTCTTTCATCTGCATGTCCTTCTATAGCAATTGCAATAGATGGGTTTGCTTTAAGCCATTTTGCTTGCTTACTCAGAGTTGCTTGAGCAGAAGCTGCTAATGAATAACTGTCGTATGCAAAGAAAACTCTATCTGGAACATTTACTGCTAACATTTCAATAGTTTCTGTTCCAACGTAAACTCCTCCAACAACTTGACTTTGACTAGTTGATGAAGTTTCTGTAGGTGCGGTTGCACAAGCTGCAAGAAACGAGGTTAATAGGAAAATAGCAAAGAAATTGCTAAATTTTTTAATGCTTTGATTCATTTGTATGTTTTCTCCAAAAATTTAATATTGCCCCTTTTAGTACTCTATTTACTTAATAGTTCCAAGTCTAGATAAAATTAAGTGTATTTTTTAGGTTTTACTGTAGCAAATTAGACCATGATGGATCAGATCCATCTTGAGGTGTATCAATTTTTCTTTCATTAAAACCTGTTAGGTCGATGGACCATAAAGTTGAAGAATGACCTTGGCCAGTGTCATTTGCTGGAGTTTCCCGATAAAAAGTAAGTACTCTTCCATTTGGCGACCAAGAAGGTGCTTCCTGATACCAACTTTCAGTAAGCAATCTTTCTCCCTCTCCATTAGTTCTCATTACTCCAATAGCATAACTACCCTTAAAGTTTTTTGTAAAAGCAATTAAATCTCCCCTTGGTGACCATACTGGCGTTGCATAATTTCCACCTTTATTGGATATTCTTTTTTGATTTCTACCATCGTTGTCCATTACATATAATTGCTGACTTCCACCTCTATCTGAATTAAAGGTTATTTTTCTTCCATCTGGTGAATAACTTGGCGAAGTATCAATTGCTGCATTAGTTGTTAATCTAGTAACAACTCTACTTTTTAAATCCATTACATAGATATCTGAATTTCCATCTTTTGCTAAACTCATTATAATTTTACTTCCATCTGGAGAAAATCTTGGGGCAAATGTCATACCAGGAAAGTCTCCAACAACTTCTTGGTTTCCAGTTTCAATATTCAACAAATATACCCTTGGCAAATTCTTAAAATATGAAAGATAAGTAATTTCTTGTTTAACTGGGTTAAATCTAGGAGTTAATACTAATTCCTTACCACTAGTTAAATGACGATGATTTGCACCATCTTGATCCATAATTGCTAATTTTTTAATTCTTTTATTTTTAGGTCCACTTTCTGAGACATACAATATTCTAGTATCAAAATAACCCTTTTCACCAGTTAGTCTTTCATAAACTTTATCAGAAATCATATGGCTAATTCGCCTCCAGTTATCTAATGTAGTTATTAGAACTAAAGCCTCAATTTCTTTTTCTGCAAGTGTATCCCACAATCTAAATTCAACTCTCAATTTGTCTTCATCAACAATTTTTAGTTTTCCAGTGACTAGGGCTTGAGATTTAATTAATCTCCAATCTTCAAACCTTGGTCTTAAATGCATTGCAGAATTTTTCTGAATGAAAGCATCTTCATTAATAGGAGCAAATAAACCACATCGCTCCAAGTCTGCCTTAACAACATCAGAGAGATTATTGGAAATTTCATTTAATTTTAATGAGTCTACTTCATCGTAGAAAAAATCTGAAATGGCGATGGGTAATGGTTCTCTATTGCCCTCCGTTATATCAATTTCTATTAGTGCTATTGCATTGGTAGTTAAGCAAAAGCTAATAATTGCAAAAAATTTTATAAGTCTTATCATGATAGTTACCTTAGTATTTCTCTTGGATCAAAATTAAGTTGAAGAGTTTTCCAATCTTCATATCTATCTATTGAAGGAGTTTTAATTGGATCACACCTTCTTACTGCTCTTAAAGCACTTTCTGCCAATACTTTAAAATATTTTTGACTTGGTTTGTTCATTCTCTGATGATCAGTTACTTCAGGTGGTTTCATTAATGAGCCATCTTGCCTTAATGATATCTTAACTTTCACCACCAAGCTATCATCTTCGGGCATTCCTATGGGTATACTCCAACAGCGTAAAAATTGTGATCTTATGGCGTCTTCTTCGCTTAATGTCAGTTTGTCGACCAGAGTATCGGTTGAGTCTAGAGACTCGTATTCTTCATCCTTAGCGTCTTCAATCGGCTTAGTGTCTTGTGCCATATCAATAAGTTCTGCAATTTTTAATGGGTCAAAATTATCTTTCTTTTTTATTACTGGCTTCCTAATGGGCATATTCACAACTGATTTTTTTTCTACTACTTCAGGTTTAATAATTTCTTCCTCTGGGGCTGGATCTTTAATTTTTTCATCTGATTTTTCTATCTTTGGTTTAAGAATTGGCTGATTGATCTTTAGATT
>JGI24539J26755_10000544_pt1 | contig 17903 bp, 17 predicted proteins | sample NorSeaMetagenome_2_FD_26755 | JGI IMG/M metagenome (IMG submission 26755) | reverse complement strand
GGAGATATTTTATATGAAAATGAATTATATCCAAATATGTGTAAAAATTCTGGAGTATACGATAAACATAAATTACGCATAGCAGAAAAAAATGGGGAAATCACCAGAATTTGGAGATGTAATAAAGATAATAGAAATATAGCATTAAAAAATAATATAAGTAGTTGGAAAGANGAAAAATGTAATAGTAATGTTNTTGGNATAAAAGGGAAAAATTCTAAGATTATAGATAATATAATGGATATTAATAGACAAAATNTTGTAAAGATAAAACCTCAATATATAAAAACAGATATTTTTAATTGGAAAAAGAATGAAAATGAAATTTTTGTNGATTTTGAAACTATTTCTGATATATTTTTACCTTTTAATTTACCTGAGCAAAAGATAATGAATATTGTTTTTATGATAGGAGTATGGTATAAATCTGAAAATAATATATGGAAATGCAAGACTTTTGTTTCTAAAAGTCTTAATTATGATGATGAATACGAAAATACAAATGATTTTGTTTTATTTGTTAAAAAATTAAAAAATCCAAAGATATGGCATTGGCATGCAGAAGAAATCTTTTGGAAAAGATTAAAACTTAATCAACTTCAGAAATTAAAAGATGATAAAAAGGTAAATAATATAAAAAATAATTGGAAACTAAATAATTGGTGTGATATGTGTAAGATATTTAAAACTGAATCTATAACCATAAAAGACTGTTATAAATTTGGTCTTAAAGAAGTTTCTAATGCTATGAGGAAACATTCGTTTATAAAAACGTTTATAGATAGTAATTGTGATTCTGGAATGTCTGCTATGTTAAATGCTTATAAATGTTATAAAAAAGATGGTGATGTAAGAAAAAACAAAAGTATGTTAGATATAGCTAAATATAATGAGTTTGATGTAAAAGTTTTATATGATATATTATCTTATTTAAGAAAAAATCATATCAAGGCGTAGTTATTAAATATTTCTTCAGTTGCTAAACATTTATTATTTGTTTTGTTATAATGTATTTTAAATTCTTTAGTCGCGTCACACCATTTTAAAAATTTAATGTAAAAAATATTTTTATTTGTGTTTTTATATGTTTTAGTGTTTATTAAGTTAACATACTCTTCGTAAGATAAATTTTCTTTATGATTAACTTTGTATTCTTTTTTAATATATTTTTTATCTATATCTTCGAGTTTTAGATCACAGTATTTACTTAATGAAATAATATAGATCCCTTCTATAGCAACAACTGTATGAAATATAGTATGATTATCTAACTTTAAAAAAGCTACATAATCTTGTCCAGATGGCCATCCGTTAGAAACATTGTTGTTTTTATATGCTTTAGGTGGGTGAGTATGAAAATTATATCTGCTCCACACAGCAGAAACTTCTTCTTCTCCGCCATTTAACACACTTTCAATATTAGGTTCTAATTCAAATATTATACTGTTTTTTACTTTCTTTACTTTTTTTACTGTTAATGCACCAGATTGTTCATTTTCAGAAAATTTTTTGTTTAATTTTTTTAAATATTTTATACATTTTTTTGAAAAACATATATCAATTTTACACATACACATATTTATATAATCTTTATCTAATATATAATGTATTTTATTTATAACACTTTTAACATCCTTTTTGTTGTAGTTATTATGTTTAGATAATTCTATACTTCTATTTGATATTTTATATGGATTGTCAAAACCTAATTTGATATAGTTATGATAATTGTCTACATTAATATGACCGGTTTTTATTATAGTATTTTTTGGTATATATTCTATTAATACATTATTAACTTCTGTTAATAACTTTGTATCATAAATTTCTTTATAAATAACACATAGATTTCTATGTTTATTGTAAATTATATAATTAGTATAATATATATTATTTTTTATTTCATAACTATTCATATACTTTAATTTTTCTGTTGGGTTGTTGTACTTTTTTAGTTTAGAAATATATATATTCGGTAAAAGAAATAAAACTAATATAACATGTTTAGTTTTAGGTGGTTTCTTTTCTAATATGTCTAATAAAATACTTTTATTATTTTTTAAAATATCAATGTTTATTAATATTCCAGGCATTTATTAAATGTTATATTTTGTTTTTTAGAATTAGTAAAATAATATTATTTTACTAATTTATAATAACTTTTTCGAAAATATATTTTAACTGAATATAGGATCTACATAATTTGTATTATAACGAGCATTATGAAAATCCCAATAATCTTTACAACCGAATTTGAAACCTTTAGGTGCTGGTTTTGCTTTATACCAAAACAAACAATCTTCTAGTTTATTACTTTTAGTTGCATTATGAATATATAATGCTGTATAATCATCTGTCATTTGGTCCATAATATCACAAAACTGTGTAAAATCAGGAATAATACCAGCGTAATTTTCCCATAAAGATCGTCTACTTTTTAGATTTGTTTCTCTTAGAATAAATGTCCCGTCTACATTATTTCTAATTACAGGTCTTACGTCCATACAATATTGTAAACTTAAAATATACCACATTTTCCAATGTCTAGAATTTTTATAAATACCTTGTTGTAATGGTTTATTGAATATAGAAGGATTATCTGTGCAATCATCTAATAAACAAACGGCCCATGGATTTTCGATATGTTTTTTTGCTAATTTTTGTCTTTTAATAAATGTTCTTAATACATCTTCATCGTATTTATTATAAATAAACGTACTTGGAAAAATTTGTTTATAGAATCCACTACTATCTTCCGTGCCACTAAATACTATTCCACATGGATATATATGTTTTTTTGCGTACATTAAAGATGCTATAAGAGTTGATTTACCAGTACCAGGTTTTCCGATAACAACATGTTTACAACCTCCTTGTGTTGGATCCATATAAGTTTTTGTATTAGGTTGAATAATTTCAAGGTTTAGTTCTTTTATATAAATTTTAGGAATCTCTTTTTGGATCATTTACAAACATTATTTTCTTTTTTAAATTAAAATATTTTATATAAATAAATGTTAAAACATAGAGAATACAATTATAAAAAATTATGTAACTACGATAATCAACACTCTTGTAAACCCAAGAGTGTTTCATTTAATTGTTCATTAACTAAAGGATTCCAATGTGGAAATGGTATGAAATGTGATAGAGCAACTGGACGATGTGAATCTGTTTTACATCCAATCCCGGCTCCTGTAACACCAATTCCTCATCCTCATACTCACCCACTTGGGTATGGTTGTAATTCAAATACTAGCTTATGTAAATTAGGAACACATTGCAATCATTCTACTGGTAGATGTGAAAAGGTTTTACCACCACAACCTCATCGTCTCGGATATGGTTGTAAATCTAACCCTGGTATCTGTCAATTAGGAACTAAATGTAATATGATTACTTCTAAATGCGATGAAGTTCTTCCTCCTAATATAAAACCTTTGCATCCTATTCATCACACAACCGGTTACGGGTGTAATTCAGACCCTAATTTATGTAAATTAGGTACAATGTGTGACAGAAACACAGGGAAATGTCATAGCATCTAAATTAATATGTTATTTATAACATACACAATTATTTTATAAAATTTATAAAATAATACTAATATTATACTTCTAATTAATTTTTTATCTTACCATGTTTTTTATTAACATATTTATTTCGTTCATAATTATAATTTATAAAAACTGAAATAAAATTCTTATAAATTATATGAAATATAAAAGATTATGAACATAATGATTTTTAACAAAACATATTTTCTTACTAAAGATTTGAAATTCTCAAAAGATATTTCTAATGCTATTTTATTAAATATAGAATATATAACAAGAATAAATCATCGAAACGATATTAGTAACATAAGAGTTCTTATTGGTTGTGAATATGTGTGTATAGACGGCAATTCAATTAGTCTTACTAATAAAAAAACTGATAATACGATTTTAACTAAAACTAATAGTAATATACTTTCAAATTTTGGATATTTGACATGTGATTCTACGTATAAATTAAATGTAGAAAGTATAGGAGAGTCAGCATATTTTTTTACTAAATTAGAAATTATGGACTTATTAGCTTTTAAAATTACTAATAAATAATATAAAGTGATAAATAATATAAAGTGATAAATAATATAAATAATATAAATATTCAAATTTAAAATAATAATAGTCTATAATTATATATGAAAATAATTATAGATAATAGAGAGCATAAGTTAATTGAATTAATAAAAAAAAATATAGACACAGAAAAACATTCTTTTATAAAATTTGAAGTTTCACAACTTGAAATAGGGGATATAAAAATAACAACAGACGATGATAAACAATTATTACTTTTTGAAAGAAAGACTGTTAATGACTTGGCATCTTCTATTTTAGATGGTAGATATAATGAACAATCTTTTAGACTAGATAAGAGTTGTTTTCATAATCATAATATTATATATATAATAGAAGGTTCTATTAAAAACTATAATTCTTATACGAAATCGTCAATAACTAAAAACTCTTTGTATTCGTCATTATTCTCAGTTTTATATTATAAAGGATTTTCTGTATATCAGACGGAAAATGTATTAGATACATCCGATCTTATTATAAGAATATTAAATAAATTACAGAATGAATATAAAAAAGGTAAAAAAAGTGCTTATTATCATAATAACGAAAAATCTAAAACACATATGTCTAACGACAAAATAATGTATGAAAGTTGTTTAAAAACCGAGAAAAAGAGTTATATAACAACGGATAATATTGGAAAAATTATGTTAATGCAAATACCAGGAGTAAGTTGTAACTTTGCTAATGTTATAATGAAAGAATATGATACTTTAATAAACCTTATATGTTGTTTACAAGAAGATATAAATTGTTTAGATTCTTTAAAATATGTAACATCATCAGGAAAAAGTAGAAAGATAAACAAAACGTGTGTAAATAATATTAAAAAATATTTATTACAATAAAATGGATTATATTAAAAAATATATAAAATATGCTATTAGTTCGTATAGTGATGTATANTCAACAANGTCTTATTATAATGTAACTAAAATAGATAAAGATAATGTGTTTGTTAGAATACATAAACCTATNGATAAAAATGATGAACTTATTGTATCAATCAGAGGAACAGACGAACTAAAGGATTGGAAACATAATATGTTAAGATGGAAGACCGTTTATATAGGCGATTCTAAAGTTCATAAAGGATTTTTTGAACATTTAGACGGTGTATATGAAGAGATTAATACACATATCAGTGATTATAATGATATAACTATAATTGGTCATTCTTTGGGAGGTGCTGTAAGTTTATTATTAGGATCGAAACTTGCAAGTANTAATNCATATAAAAAATATAAAGTTATCACATATGGGAGTCCNCGTGTAGGCGACATAAAATTTAAAGAGTTATGTGATTCATTACCAAATCTCGAATGTTATAGAGCTTATATAAATCATGATATAATAACAAAGATACCGTATTTTGGATATTATCATATAGGAAAATCATTTAAAATACATAATAATAAATATAGATGTTTACAAATGAAAACAGCACATTCTATTGATACTTATAAAGAATTATTAGATGATATATAAAATATTTATTTTACTTTATTATATACGTCTATATTTTTCAAAAATGATAACCCATTCTTTTTAAGTTTTTTATCAACAGAGTTTTTATTTTTAAAAAACATAATCCACCAATCAATCTCATTTTTCTTTATGTTATCAGAATCTCTACCAGATATTTTATCACTTGTAAATGGTATATATCCACTTGCCTGTATATTATCAAGAGATATAGGCATTTGATCATTTAAAATATTAATAGCCTCTGTTATAGGTGGTGTGTAGAATGTTACTATTCTTTTAAAAGAATAATTAGTTTCATCTTTTCTTATTTCAGATAAAAAATCNTTTTTTAGTTTATATTTTGTAAGAAATACAAATAAAGTATTTATAGAATAAGATTCTATGTCTCGTCGTTTTTTGTTTATATTATGAGTTTTAGGAATTTCAACGTATAAATTTTCACGCAGTTTTTTAATATCATCTGATAATTCATGTACTAAGACCTTATTGTTATGAATACTTTTTATAAGTTTAGGGTTATTTTTATATACGTATGATTTAATATCACTTTCAATGTGTTCTCTATCATTTAAATTTTTATCAATGATCTTTTTATCACCTATTTTTCTATAGACATCCTTTCTTGTTTTATCCTCCAATTCTTTTAATTTTTCTTGTAATACAGAAACTCTTTTTCTTAATTTTCCACGCATTTCTATTTTTGTATTTATTGAAGATTTAACTTTTTTATCAATCATTTCATCTTTCATAATAGACACTTCAGAAGTATCTAATATTGGTAATTTTTCCACATCAAAATCCGTTATATTTGTATTATAATAATATTTCATATATTCTAAATGAGATAGGTTTAGTCCCATTGTACTTAATTTTATATACTCTACAACATCTTCTATATTATATAATATATTTGTCGCTTTATATTCGGTGTATTTATTATTATCGTTTATAGAATCATAAGACCAATATTTGGATATAGTAGTATAAAAAGTATTACTAAATTTTTTAATGTTCATTTATATTAAAAAATATTATATTTTGTAAAAAATATAAAAATAGAGGAACTGTTATAAAATTATTCATCGTCTGATTCAACTTCGTATAATTCTCTATCTACTAATTCTTTTGATTTAATGTAAAGTGATATCTTTCCTAAACTACCAACATCAGACTTAATTAATAGAGGCTTTCCATTTGTTGAGTATATTTGTATATTATTACCCAATCCTGCTATTTTAGAAATACGCGATAGTTGATCAGTATTAAAAACCGCGTTATATTCTTCTTTAGTATCTTCTTCGTCATCTTCATCATCTGAATAGTCAGTTTCTCCAAATTCTACATGTCTTTTCAATACACCTCCTGCATCACACATAAATTTTATACTAAATCTACTAGATACAACGTTTATAGTAGTTCCTATATTTTGCATATCTTTACACATTTTTTGATATTCAGAACTAGAAACTATTATAGATTTATTATATTCATCTGGTAAATCTATATCTAGTGTTTGTATATCTTGAATTTTCACAAAAGAAGTAGTAACTCTATTATTATTTTCTTTTGGTATAACTTTTATTCCTAAATCTGTAGGTGATTTTCCATCAATAAATAATTGAATAGAATCTTTCTTCTTAATAGATTTAAGCATTTTATAGAAATGATTCAAGTTTATACCTAAAAATAATTTTTTGTTACTTTTGAATTTATATAAAGAAAAATTCTCACTTTCTAAATATAGATTTATAAGAATAGTTCTATGATGATCCATCATACATAATTTTATTCCGTCGGCATCTACTTCAAAGCAGGCGGTTTTTATATTATGTTGTAATAATTCTGCAAGGATTTTTATTGTATATGCACAATGAGTTTTTGCTTTTAATATAATAGTCATATTTGATAAATTATGTTAAATACTTTAAATAATTATAATTCATTTAATAAAATGGTAAAAGTTAATGGACAAAAAATAAAAATATATAAACTAGATACTATTAGAACTTTTAATAAAAGAGTCGCAAATAAACTGAAAACTACAGAAGATTTCTTATATTATAAAGAAAAACTTTCTATAGAAGATATATTTAACAAACATACGGATATTAAAGTTATTAATTTACTAGATATTATTAAAGATAATGCCATAAATAATTTACAAGTTACTGATTTAATAAATGATATTAGATCAAAAATAGGAAATATAAAATTTGATAAATCTCGTGATATAATAAAAATATGGTTAAATTATAATACGGCATTGACAAATTCTGTAAGTAAAAATGGCACTTACGTATTGGATATAATAGGGAATGATTTAAAGGAAAACAACATATATCTGGCAGCAAATGAGATAAAAATAGCATGGAGAGAAAGAGAAAACTTCGTTAAAAATTTAGATATGAAAATAAAAGAAAATAATATAAACATAGAGAATTCTATTGCTACAATAAAACAATATGAAAATATAGAGGAAGGTGTTATATCAACAGATTTTTCTATTGAATCTGTTGACTATAAAGTAATAGCTAAATCTGTTGATGATACAACATTATTAGATTTATTTAATGGTATAAAATTATCAGAATATATTCCTTTTTGTGTAACTAAAAATTTTTATAAAATAAAAAAGGATTTTATTCCAAGTGAAAAATGGGATAAACACGATGATAACTGTATAACAATGTACGTTTATTATAAAGAAAATATTACTGATGTATATAACGAATCAGATCATCTTAAAATAATATTAAAATACGATAATGATCTTAAAGATATTATAATGTTGTTTAACATAGATAAATCAAAGAATCAGAAATTAGATATAATAACAAAAAGAATCCTTGAAGTAATAAATCATGAAATGGATCGCGTTGAAATACAAAAAAGTATAGAAAATAATTTATCAGGTTTATACTATTTACCAGCTTTGAGATTTAATAAATATATATTTTCGGACTTAGTTATGAACGATTCGATTTTTAGCTCTCTTATTGGGGTTGATGAACACGAAAAAGCAAGTAAACAACGTTCTGGTTTATATATACATTTCTATCATCCAATAACAGGTGTTATAAAATGTACTATAATACAAAAAATTCTATCGTATAAAGATAAGGGTATGGATAAGGACCTTTTTATGGAAGGTGACCCATATATAAGAGTAAAAATAATAAATGCATCAAATTTAAAAAGTGTAAAAAAATTTCAAAAAATGTTAGGCAAATTATTTACGTATTATGATAGTAAAAAAGAAGATATAATAGAATATTATAAAATGTATATACCCGATTTTGGTAATATATATGAAATAGACGAAGATGATTATAAAAGAGGTAAAGAAACATTATCAGATTTATCTCCAGAATTATTTATATCTGGTTATAAAACATATTGTAGTCCAGCACGACAATTAACTAATATTTCTGAAAAAAACGCTATAGAAGCTATTTCAGACGGTAAAAGTGTCTTAAAATTCCCAAGAGATATTCCAACAGATAATAATTCAAAATTTCCTATGGATGGAGTTAATCAAAAGTATTATACATGTAATAACAAAGAACATAAATTTGTCGGATTACAAAAAAATAAACTACCAAATTCCGGTAAATTTCCATACGTACCATGTTGTTTTAAAACAGATCAAACTAACAAAAAGATATATAGACATTATTTCGAAGGAATAGAATTAGATAAGACTATTTATAATAAACAAAATATCATCATAACTGATAAAATATTAGATAATAATCAATTCGGAACATTACCTTCTAATATAGAAAGATTATTTACGATATTAGATTCAGATACAAAGTATGAATATGTTAGAAAAGGTGTATATAAAAATACAAATAGTTTTATACAAGTTGTTATGGAAGCTATGAACGAAGAAACTGAAATTTTAGATATTGATGGCGAAGATGCTATAGTAGAAGCTATTAAAGAAAAAAGGTTGAGTTTTCTGAATAAAAATATTATACCTTTATGTAAACAAGAGTTATACGATATGAATACACAACAAATTATAAATATGATAAAAAAACCTGATACTTATTTTGACCCTAAACTATTTATACACATACTAGAAGAATGTCTAAACTGTAATATTATAATCTTTACAAAAAATGGAGTTAACGGTGAGATGATCTTACCAAGACATACACAAGCATATTATAAACACTCGAATAAAAAGCCATATATTTACGTGTATGAACATATGGGTAGTTATTCTAATTTTAGTAAATACCCACAATGTGAATTAATAGTAAAATATAATACAAAAGAAGCTGTTAATAATGTCAAATATCTTTTTACTCATAAAGAATCATTAAAAATATGTAAAGTATATAATATGATAAACAGTTCGTATATTCTTAACACATCATTAAAATACACAAATATAAAATTTAATAAGGATACAAAACTTAAGTCCCAATATATAGATTCATATGGAAAGACTCGAATATTAAATATAAAATATAAAAATAAAAATATAACTCTTTTAACTGACCCTTTACAACCTTTTAGAATAAAAGAATGTGGTATTAATACGACATACTTAAGTTCTATTGATATTATAAACGATTTTATAAATGACACAGAGTCTCAAATAATTAGTCAAAAAGTATCAGATAATTATATAACACATATAAATATACTATTATCTAATAATAATATTAGTATTCCAATAGAAAAAAATACATCTATAATAGATGACGTAAAAATAGATAAAGATACATATAATAATATAAATACTGATGAGTCTAAATTAGCGTTATATACTAAAAATAAGAAGATAGCATTATTATTAAAAGAATACACAATGTGGATGTATTCAAAATTTCTTCATAAAAATAAGATTATAAGTGAAAATCATCTAGAACACTTTTCTACAAATTTTTTTACTATTAAACCAGATTATAATTACGTAACATTAACTAAAATATTCAGTAAAAAAAGATCTTCATTTATACAAAATAATAAAATAGTCGTAAGAAATGAAGAAACAATAAAAAGATTAATATTTTTATTACGCATAAATTTAGAAAACAATTACGAAGAACTATACAATTACCACAATAAAAAATACATTGATAACTATTATAATAATATAAATGATTTCACAAAGTATGAAAATCAGGTTATTTTATATGGAGAAGATTCTATTAGTAAAATATTATATGAAAATAAATATGCTTATTACTTGTCTAATAAAATAAGAATCGGTTATAATAAACCTTACTTTTTTAAGAATAAATTAGTAGATAATAATGTATATTTAGCACAAAAAGTTGATAATATTGAGAAAGCGATCAATATATCTGTTGTATGGAATGATTATAGTTATAATCCTGGAATATATTCTGAAAATATGTCTATAATAAAGTTTACATTATTTTCTTATATTAATCAAAACAATATAAAGAAAAATATAGTAAAAGGACAGGATAATGAATATAATATAAAAATACTTGCATATAAGATTAATAACCAACCCGAATATATAGCATTACTATCTCTCTATTAAACACATATTGTTTTATTTATAATAATAAATAAAACAATTATCTAAGTTATGGAATCTCTCTTTTTTTTTGATAATATTTTCATAGGACTTTTTCTTTTAGATTTACATAATTTTTTAAAATGTGTTTTAGAAAATTCAGACACTGTTTTAGGTGTCTTATGAGTTATTTTATATATTGGTCTACAATACGGATAATCTCTTTTCCAATTTTTTAAATTCGTATTGGGTCTACCACATTTTACTTTTTTAGGTAGTTCACAAACATTAATCCATTCTTCTCTAAACCATCTTTGTAACCCTTTATCAGATTTTTGTCCGCTATAACTCCCACCACGTCTTTTATATTCTTTAACCATCCAACCACTCGCGTAAGCACTTGGCCATACTTTAAATTTTTTTTTTGCAATATTTTTAACTTTATTATATAAATTCATATCTAATGGTTTGTTTTTAGACATTTATTGTATAGTAATAAAAATAAATATTTAGTTAATATAAAATAATGATAAAAATAATTGTATTTATACTCCCATTTATTGTCATATATCTATCAAGTTTTGTGTGTAATATTGGAAAAAGTGCTGGAAAAAATATAAAAGCACGTCCTCCTTCTTGGGTATTTGGTGTTGTATGGGCACTATTAACAATATGTCTTGGAATGACATGGGTAAATTTAACAAACAAATCTACTCTAATAAACATTCTTATGATATTAAATCTTATTGGTTTATCCGGATGGACAATATTATATGGATGTTATAAAAATAAAAAAGGTGCTTTATATGTACTATTATATTTATTTACAATTTCTCTAATGATATTTGGATACGCTTGGTCTGTAGATAAGGTTTCTGGTATTTTAATAACCCCTTATTTAGCTTGGATAACCTTTGCTATGTTATTAAATTTTACACAAGTTAATAACAATACATATAATTAAATGGATAGTAGGATATTATCAACCGTTTCATCTTTTATATCATCAAATAGTTGTGTAATAGTTTCTCTAGTATCATTTATATTAGACGATTTAATTTTTTCGAACCTATTTTTTTGCATTTTATCATCTGCCTTAAAATCTAATTTATCATTTTTGTCTGGTGTATATGAACACTTACCTTTTATAATATATTGAAATAGACTACATAATTCAATTGGTTTTGATAGTAACATAATATTTTGAAACAATTGTTCACAATCAAACTCCATTATAGGAGATTTAGTTTTATAATCATCTCTGTATATGTTATCTTTAAAAATATCATAATATATCTTTCTGAATAAATTTATACAATACGGCTTTATATTATCTATAAAATAGTTAACATAATCTTCTAATCGACACTCCATTTTCCATTTTCTTTTATTTTTATTAGTTACATTATCTAGAATATAAAAACTGTACGGATTATCCTGTATATTATTCTTGTTATTTATAAAAATAATAGAATTAAATCCATATTTATTAATTATATTTAATTCTATACATTCTTTTAATCTAAATAATGTTAGTCCGTAATTTTTTACATTTTCTACCACTTTAATTTTACTATGGGGAACAAGTTTATTATTGTTCAGTAAAGAATTATTATTTAAACATTCTTTAAAATTTTGCACATCATCTATATCTATAGAATTTAAACCATAACCATTATAGAATATCAATCTCATATCTATTGTAGATAAAGAATTTCTTACTACTTTTATGATATCCTTTTCAGATTTTTGTCGGTTTTTAAATATATGTTTTAGCTTATTATTATGCGTATTTAACATTTCTGTATATTCAATTATACTTAACTTATTTAAAAGTGATTTTCTATAATCTTTTATAAGTTTTAAAGTAGGTGTATAAGCTCTTTTATTTTTTAATTCATCAATAAGTACATCTATTTTTTCTACCAACCCATTCTTTTTATCTATTTCTTCATTATTATCTAATACTATATTATCTTTATCTATTTTTTCTACCAACCCATTCTTTTTATCTATTTCTTCATTATTATCTAATACTATACTATCTTTATCTAATACTATATTATCAGACACAGACTTTATAGATTTTCTTTTACATTTGGGTTTCTCTTTATATTTTATATTATTATTAATACCACTTAATATAATTTCTGTTTTTTTATCAACAAAGTCAAATATACGTATTTTATTGTCAGATTCCTCTATTAAATCATTTAACTTTATATGAGTGTTTGATTTTATCAAACACTCATATATTCTGTTTTTTGCTTGTTGGTAAATCAAATTTCTTTTGTAATTTTCTAATTCGGTTTTTAGAGAATCTCTACATATATCTTCAACAGGTAATTTTTTACAAGTTTTTTGATGAGAATCTACAAAAGATATATTAGAGATTTCTGTATTACAAATTTTACAGGTTAATTTTATATTACTGAATTTCTTACATTTTTTCTCATGTCTTTTTAAAGATTTTTCAGAATTACATGTAAGTTTACAAATCGAACATTTTATCATATTAATTAGATTATTATTTAATAATCTAATTTCATTTTTATAAATCAAAACAAAAAACAACATTTTCTTTTCTTTTTATTTAATTCATCCCACTCTTTTATAGTATAATTATTACTCATAGATAAATTACATCTAGCACAAATAGGTTTTAAATTTTCAATATTTATATCTCCTCCTTTACTTTCAGGTTTATCGTGACCTACATGGAAATCAAATACGTTAATAACATTTTCACACCAATTTACATAACAAGAATGTTTAAATACTCGTCCAAATGTTTTTATCCAAGTTTGTTCTCTAATAGCCTTTGGGATTTTTTTCTTTTTATATATATATTTTTTAACTTTATTGTTTTTAACTTTATTGTTTTTAGACATTATATATTATACTATTTTTGTTTTTATATAAATATTTTATATAATAAATGAAATTACATATATGTTTAACTAAACATCCAACTTCTTATGATATACATAATTTTACTAAACATAAAATGAAAGATTATCATATAGCAAGAGCCGCGTTTTTAAAAACAAAAATATGGCCTCAAAATTATACTATAAAAATAGCTTTTATGAAAAACCCTTTTACATTTCAAGGATCTCATTTTAAAAACACTCAATATACAGAAGAAAAAGCTAAGTGGGTTGAAAAGGTTATTAAAAAATATATAGAACCGTTTGTAAATTTAAAATTTGAATGGGATGTTCCAATAAAAAATTCTAATGTAAGAATTTCTTTTATGCCAGAATTAGGATCATTTTCAGAAATAGGAACTGATTCACTAAATCAGGATATTAACACCATTACTATGAATTTAGGATGGTTAGATAAAGATTATGGGTCTAGTGATGATATAAGTTTAGCCGGAACAGGTGTTGTTATTGTTCACGAGTTTGGTCATTTATTAGGCATGATTCACGAACATAGCAGGGAAGATGCTAATTTAAAATGGAATAAAAATAAAGTTTATAAAACTTTAGCCAAACCTCCTAACAACTGGGATAAAGATATGGTAGATGAACAAATATTTAATCAATATTCAATTAACAGTTTTAATGGTTCTAAATATGATAAGTATTCTGTTATGGAATACGTGTTTCCAAATGATTTTTTTATTAATAATCCAGACTTAGTAAAAACAAAATATTTGTCTAATTTAGATATAATTTGGATGAATAAAACATACCCAGGAAAAGATCTACCAAAAGGAATAAATGAAGACGGTACAGGAATTAATCCGTTTGGTGGTTCTAATATAAAAGGTGAAGGACCTGGTCCATCTAATAATAATTCAAACATTTTTAGTTTTTTGAAAGATAATATTTATATACTTATAATAGTTATTTTAATTATAATTATATTTATAATGCTTATTCATAAAAAATAATAAATAATATTTAAACATAACGTTAATTATATTAAAATGAATAGTAATTCTAACCTTATATGTTTTAAAGCTATTTCGAATTTTGTAAACGAATTAGAAGAAGTGTTTGCGAAAAAACACAGACCTCTAAAATTATATGCTAGACTAGTTAATAAAACAACATTCTCTCACGAAAAAGCTATGAATAAACACATCCAAGCATTTAATAAATTTTGTGTTTCAAATAGACAATCTATTATTGATAATTCAAAAGAATTAGAAATTTCATTGATTTCATACTCAAACAGAGTATTTATTAATATGGAAGAAATATTCAAATTAACTGATAAAGAAACTGAAAAAATGATATGGCAACATTTACTATATATTAGTGCTCTTATAGATCCAGCTGGGAAAGCCAAAGAAATTCTAAAAGAAAATATGAAAACTGGGAAAACGGGTAATTCAGAAGCCAATTTTCTAACAGATATAATTGATAAAGTTGAAAAGAACGTTGACCCAAACGCTAATCCAATGGAAGCAGTTTCTTCAATTATGCAATCTGGAATATTTACGGATCTTATCGGAAGTATGAATAGTGGACTATCAAATGGTAGTCTAGATATGGGTAAACTGATGGGTGCTGTTCAGGGAATGGTAGGACAATTAGGAGAAAAAACGGGTGGTGATCCAGATGCTGAAAACGCTATGAATATGATAAATACAATGATGGGTAATATGGGAGGGCTTTCAGGAATTCCAACTAGTTCTGACACACCTAAAATTGAAGAACTTTAATTTTTATAATAAACTCGTTATATTATAAAATTGATTTTTTTGTTTGTTTTATTCTTAAGTCTTTAAGATGAAATTTATCAATCTATTCGGGAATAATAAAAAAAAGGTTGAAAAGACACCTAACAAAGTCATTGAAGATATGAAAAGAACTCTATCTGTATTAGATAAACGAGAATCTCATACAGAAACAAAAATTTGTAAATATAAAAAAGAAGCTAAACTTTTTATTAATACTGACAAAAAGAAGGCCTTATCTATATTAAGAAAATGTAAAATTCACGAAAAACAATTAAATAACATTTATGGTCAAAAGCTAAAGATTGAAAATCAAATTCTCGCTATAGAACAAGGAATAAACAACAAAGATGTTATTAACTCAATAAAAAAGGGTAAACATACATTAGAAAATATGTATAAAAATATTGATGTAGATGATGTAGGTGAATTAATGGATGATGTAGCATCTCTTTTTGATAAAAATGATGAAATTTCAAATGCATTATCTATGTCAATAGATCAAAATTATGATGAAGACACACTTCTAGAAGAATTCGAAGAAGAAGAAAGAAATAAGAAACTTATGTTAGAAGGAGAAGAAAATGATAAAATTCTAAAAGAACTTCCTACCATAAAAGAAGAAAGTTTAACTAAACAAGAAGAAAATGAATTAAATGAATTAATGACACTTTAAAAACTCAAAAATATAACAATAGGTAAAAAATTTTATTTTATACAAAATAAAATTTAAACATAATTTTATATAAAATTTAAACCTTTTATATCAACAGATTGTTCTGATATTTTCTTAGCTGAGAAATATAATCGATATTTTAATTTTTCAGAAAACCATTCCTTTAATCTAACTATATGATTAGTGCCTGCATGTATTATATACCTATTATAATTTGTAGATAATATTAATGCTAAAATATAAGATTCAAAAATAGTATCAATAATATCACGTAGAATATACTGAAATTTAAGTATAATATTAAAATCTTTAAGCTCTATATTAGTATAATTATTTAGAGATAAGGTTACAGATTTTAAAATACTTAAAATTTTATTGTTAATATTATCATACTTATTAAAAAAATCTTTTATATTACTCCCTTTGAATATATTTTTATAAATGTATTTTTTTACCATATTTTGATCTTTAATAGATAGTTTATTAAAAACTTTTATATATTTTGGATATTGTTTTATAGTATATTTAATAAGTTCATTACCACTCATAAGTTTAATTTTTCTATAAGAAGAAAAAAAATTTCTCGTTCTGTTTAAGATAAGTTCTCTTATATTTTTAAGATTATTTTTATTTTTATTTTTACTCATATTCCATTTATAAAAAAATTGACCTGTTTGATATAACAATATAGCGTCTTTTCTAACTAATGTTAAATCTATAAATGTTCTATAATCACCCCATAATAATTTGTAATTATTTTTAATAACATCTGAATTAAAAACTCTCATCATATAACTATTCATATTGGGAAAGTCTTTATATGTTATATTTTCATTGCCTTCAGTTATAAACCCTATAGAATCGTCTGTATTAATCATTTTAAAAAATTTATTAAGAGATATTCCATTATTTTCGTTATTTATATAATGTCTATCTCCTATAAACATAATTTTTTTACCTTCTTTATTGATAAAAATATCTAAAATTGTAGGTCCATTAATAACTAAAGATTTTTTATTAATCATTTCAAATTTTATGTTATTTTTCATTTTATTATATATAACATATTTAAAAACATATAATTTATAATATATAAATCATCTATTGATTTAGCTTGGTTGGCCGAGTGGTTAAGGCGATCGACTTAAGTTCGATTGGACGTTTGTCCGCGTAGGTTCGAACCCTGCACCAAGTATTTAGCACCCTAATAATTTTATTATTAAGGTCCTATGGCGCAATTGGTAGCGCGTCCGGCTGTTAACCGGTAGGTTGGAGGTTCGAGTCCTCCTAGGACCGTATTTGCTCTGTTAACTCAGTTGGTAGAGTGTCGGTCTTATAAGCCGAAAGTCACGGGTTCGACCCCCGTACAGAGTACATTTATATCACTATTTTAGTAATATAAAAAAA
>JGI24539J26755_10000543_pt1 | contig 17908 bp, 15 predicted proteins | sample NorSeaMetagenome_2_FD_26755 | JGI IMG/M metagenome (IMG submission 26755) | reverse complement strand
CCCCTAACAAACAATTCTTGTGTGTGTTGGTGGTGGGGCCACCTGGTGTATAAACAAGAAACACGGGCGCGATGTCATTGAGTCATTGAATAAAGACTGCTACACTCCCATTGCAGAAGAAAGGAATGACATCTGGTTGCACCAAAGTAAGTGCTCTACACTGTCAAACAACTCTTGATCATAAAGTGGAGTTCCAGATTTTTTGTGGCAGTGAACTTCTCTAACTACTCGAAAGACATGATACGATTGACCCACGGCATCTTGGCATATTACTTGAAAGCATTGTATGATTGCCAGCAAGGGTGCATGTACTTCAAGATGTTTTGTGGCGTGGATTCATCTCTTTGATGCATGTAGCACTTGATGGATGCTTCCTGGTACAAATATGTCTCACGCGTGATGCCTTGGAATGTCTTTAGCATTCATATGATGATCATCAGGTGATCACCAGGTGATCATCAGATACATCAGTACTTCACCGTGAAGCCTGGAGTAAATGTATGGACTAATGTGAAATTGCATGTACTTCGAGATGCTCAGTGGTCCAGATATTTCTTCCATCGAGGGGTGGACATGATGGTTAAGCTGGTGGCACATGTCCAAATTGAGATCAAATAAAATACAGTACAAACTGAAATGGCGTGCTCTCACTCAGAAGTAGTGCCCTCAAAGCAATCATTCAAGAAGTTGGGGCATTTTTCATCCTCATCTAATTTTAGCTTGATGGTTAGGTGTGTGCGGTTCTGTCAAGCCCCAGCCTAGCCTTCCCACAGTTGACCATCATGACATCAAGGAATGTCTTGGGACTTGCCTTGATAAAAACAACTAAGGCCATCATCTTACTTGTGGAGAATTACATTTAAGGAATGTCTTGGGACTTGCATTGCTAGAAAAACTCTTACTAATGCCATCTTACTTGTGGAGAATGGGATTTATTGAATGATGGAGGCTGGGAAACGTACTAGTACAGGCGTGATTTTACTCAGGTAAAAAAGTTGAAAATAATATGGATTCTATCGATGCTAAAAATAAGGACTGATGAAATCTTAGCTGTGGAGAATGCAAATGCGAAAAAGAGAGAGAGAGAGAGAGAGAGGGAGACATGAAGTTTTACTTGTGGGTGAAGTTTTAATTGTGCATAACTTGGTTCTTTAGTGCAGTGATATAATAATGAAATCTTATTTGTGGAGAATTTAGAAACAATGAAAGTCTAGGCTGGGACCACTCATCGCTACTGTGAAAATTCCAAAACTAACTGTGGATGCTGCAAAGGCATCTTGCAACTAATGCCAAAATCGAGATGCCATTATACGTATGCCAAAATTAAAATGCCATCTCTCAGCGAGTTGCAACTGCAGTGTGATCGTCCCTGTGGTCTCTGCGGTAACCTGGACATGATCTCAAATGAAAATGGACAATCAAAACCACGTGCTCTATAATTTCAAAACACAAAGAGACACATACACACACGCACAACAAAATCTTAAACCCTGACTTGTAAGTGACCTCCACCCTGTGTTCACCACTCTCGCTCCCCATCGTTGATGAAGCTTGGTTCATAGCCTTGTTGTGACTGGTTTTAGGCACAAGGCTACGATTTTGATCATTGATGCTGCCCCTACCCCTGAAAAAAACGTTTTAAACATTAAACATTACAAGCGAGGGGCCTTCCTCTGTGCCCAGTCTGGAATCCTCGTCCATGTCGTCATCTGCAATGCTTTCGGAACCGGCTGCTCGTCGTTCCCTTTTGATCGCAAATGAGGATGCGGAAGAAGCCAGGTCCATGTCCAATTTCCTCTTCACGTCACGTGATGTTGGTGTTCTTGTCCCTGAAGCTGGGGCTGTATTTCTTGGAGCTGGAGTTTCCAGCATAGCTGAATCTGAAGCAGCTTCCAATGGGGATTGGCCTACTGGCCCCTTCTTGCCCTTGATGTATTCCTGAATGGGCGCTGGGAAGTTTTCGTATAATCCCAGGAGCATAGCGTGATTTTCTGGTATTGTAAATGCCTTCATCACTACTGGAGCAATGCCCTTGGGATCCAGAAATGCAGTCTTTCCATCGTCCTCGATCTTGCACACGGTGACAAGAGTCATGTAAGGAGCGGCACTTCCCCAAACATGTTGCTCCACTAAGCCAGCACCTACACTAGCTTTCAAAGTCAAGAGTGGAAGTACACAAAACAACCAAAGAAGTCCAATTCTTCAGTCCCCTAGATATGGGTTCATTTCCTCTACAGGCCTTGAAGTGTCAAGCCAATCTCCTGCTAGCAGGCCCTGAATTCCTAAATGCCCTGGAGCCCACAAACCAGCCCAAAAATTGAAGGAATCTACATAAAAATATCAACGCAACACTTTCTTTAGATATTGGAATGTAACTGTTTAACCCGACATTGAATCATATGAAACCCTGCCTGAAACATTTCCACTTGGCTTCAAAAACCTCCCTGTTGTGCTAGTTGCGGGGCTATTTCGATGCCTGATTTTCGGATAACATTTTGAATTCTTGGATCAGCAGGAGTGGCAAATTGCATCAACTGTCAAACAATGCAATAGGAAAACTACAACTCTCACAAACGAAGTTGGGAGCGCTACCTTAATCAACAATTTGAAAAGGATCTAATATTAATGTGCCTGTGATTCTAAATACCCAACCTTGCTAGAGGTAGGTGTTCGCTTAATGCAAAGACATGTTGGTTTGCAAATTGGAAAAATGCACCTTGGCTCGATGGCACCACAGGCGTCTCGTCGGTAAGGGAATGCTTCTTCTTGAGCGTGGCTCTCTGTTTCTCGGCTGCCGCAGTCTTTGAAGTCATGGCTTTGCCTACCTTTGCTAGGACAATGATTAAAACAATTATTTGACCTTTCTAATATACATTAAAACTTATGGCTTTCATTTTGAAACATTGTTAACAACACCTTTCTAATATACATTAAAACTTATGGCTTTCATTTTGAAACATTGTTAATAACATTGGGAGGGAGAGAGAGAGAGAGAGAGAGAAAGAGAAAAGAAATAATAATTGTCTCAAATACCCCTAAGCGAAAGATTGACTCCTCAAGCTTGAAACCTGGAACTTGCCCGGGCTGATCTTTAGTAACCTGATAGTCCGGAAAATCGCCTTCCACTTCATGGCTCCACAACTTCAAGGATCCTTGTGGCTTGCCAATGTTGGCCTTTCGAGTGTCATGCAAGACCTGGAACAGATTCTGAGCTGCCTTCTCCTTCTGCTTTGGCAACAGGATGAAGATGTTGGGCTCTGTAAAATCTGCTGAGATTTTAGGAGTAGTCCATTCATCGGTGCTCCACCCGAGGGAACAGAAGGGGACTTTGTCGTTGGTCTCTAAGTTGGCAGCTTCACTTTCAGAAACTAAAACCCTTATGCCTCCCTGCTTGAAATTGCAAACCTTTTTCCCCACAGGTTGGAGCTTGGCAGGACCCGTATTTACCCATGCTGCGAATTTTCGGTTGAATACCAACAGAGCCTCCGTCCCGTCCTTCCAATGTGAAAGGCCTCTCAATCAACACCGTCTGCTTTGCTTTTGGGCAACCCTGCTGCTTCCTTTCTAAAAAAGATTTGAATGCGTGAAAAACATCCTGTGCAAAAAACGATAGCAACAAGGATTTAAAATGTGAATGCTAAATTCATGCAAGTTGCCTTGTCCAGTGCTATAATGGCTTGATCTGCGCCTTCCATCGCTGGCAATTGACCGAGTGGAACTGTAAAGATCTCCATGGCAACCTCAGCTTCTGACCCACCGAAGCTACCAGATTTCATGAAACGTCTGAGGAAGGCTGGAGTTTGCCCTCCAGATGGAACAGGGGCTATGGCCTCAGCAGGGAGAGACATGCCTTGAGCCTTAGCTTGTTGCACTTTGGCCCTGTTTTGTGCCACCTTGGCTGCCTCAACTGCAAGGTGTGCCTCGCGGGCTTCATTGAAAAGATCCATACGATCTTTGAAGGCCGCCTTCAGCTTTAATTCACATTCCATGATTTGCTTTGCCAGATTTGTTTTGACTCTCCACCGGTCCCAATACTTAGGCGACAATATTGCCATGCCGTGATCGTCGAAGGTGATGGTTTGCAGGGATGCTAGTCCAGGGGCATCTTCTTTCCACTTTTGCAGAATGGTTTTCATCGTCTTTGACTCCCACTCGGCATTTGTTTCTAGAGCAGTGAATCCAGGAAGCGCAATCTTCTTCTCCTGAAGTAAGGATGCCAAGAGTTGTATTCCAGTATACTGGAGGTCACGTGCGTACTTGGGTGAGTTCGTGTAGACCCTGAGGTAGATTTCCATGCCAGGGAATGCTTTCAACAAGCGATGCAATACCAAAAGCCACGTCGTGTAGTCTGATAATGGATCTGGCAAGTGGATAGTCAAGACATCGCCTTCCTTCCAAGCAGGTTTTGATTGGCCTTGCCAAACGGACTGGCTAACAGGCTTCAGGAAACCGCAAACTTCTTCATGAAGTGTATCTGCTGCAAGAAAACGAGCTCGATGAGGACCATGGACTTGAGTCATGCGTGAAGCAAGTGGCTTTGAGAGGTTGCTCATGCCTTTGGCGTCTTTCTTCGTGGGACTTGCCTCTGTCGAGTTTGCCTCAGCCGGCTGTGTCGCAGCCAGCTCTGAAGCTTCCTTGTAAGCCTCGTCCATATCATCATCACGATCATCACTGCCATCTTGGCTGCCAGCTTCAGAGTCACTGCCAGCCATTAGATAAGCTCTTGATTGTTTTTTACTGGTCAGCTCAGCTTCCTGTGCCCCTGGGTTGATGGACTCGTCCTGGATCTCGACCATGGTATCCACAATATTAAGCTCATCTGCGAGAGGAAGGCCGTGTGCTTGTAGACAGCCACTGGCTACCAATGCGCTTCCTCCAAATTGAGTGTCCCATATTTTGATGTCATTGCAGCATAGAATTCCAATTCCAGTAGACCGAGCTCCACCATTTTCTGGCTTGTGGGCATGGAACATCCCGCTGTATTGGATGAAACATTCGGTTTGCACATCGCACCACCCAGTTTTGAATGATGCCCTCGTGGACTCCCTAGCGTCCATAAGTGAGGAATGGGTACCAATCTGACCATAGTGCCAAACGCCAATTGAATGTGGTGGATCAGAATGCAAAACACCAGACATGACGCCTGATACTATAGACTCGATGCTAGAACTTGCAAAATATGGATATCTGCCATTGTAGTGGACAAATTGGCGGTGGACCCCTTCTGGCTTGCCACTGGTTTCAGCTGCATCCCTCAACTTCTTGGCCATATCCAAAGTGCAGTTTTGATGAATTTCCTTTTTCATGGATTCAACCCAATTGTTGCCCTGGTCGTTGACAACGATGACGTTCACACGTTTTTTTATCTCATCGGCTGCTACTTCTCGGGAATGTCGATTGTTCTCCGTACTTGCCTTCTCCTTGTCGATGAGCAGCTGTTGCTTTGGACCTGTGACATTTTTCATCTCCTGCTTTCCAGTTTCAAGTTCCCCAAGGAATTTCTGGACAGTCTCGTCGAACACCTTAGCTGTCTCTGCTTGCAGTGCCTCATACCTGTCGTTTAGGTTTTCTCCTTCCTCTTCCTCTTTTGCAACTGGAGCCTCTTGCTTTTTTGTTGCCTCCAACTGTGCTTTCACTTCCTGGAAGTCTTCCAAATGTTGAAGCCTGTGGGCTGGACATGCCTTTGCAATGTGTGCATCTATATTCCGAAGAAGTGAAGGCTTCCCATCGTTTTTCCAAGATTTGAACACTTTTCTGAATGCCACTTGGTCAGTAGATCCTTGCTTGAAGTTCTTGGCGTCGTTGAAGTACCAATCAATCATGATGGCCCGTGCCGACTCCTGCTTTGAGATTTTGTCAGTGAGCGGACTGCCGTTGCCCAAAATGGATTCCACTTTCTCACGCCACAGCAAGTTGCTATGTTTGGTGATGGCATTGCGTCGAAAGCTAGGGTTGTTTGTGAAGTAAACCTGGCCAATTTTGTGCTCTGGGCCTTTCAAAAACCCTGCGTAAAGCATTCCATTGCCATATCGTTGGAAAAGTTTCAGAACTTCTCTCAACTCCTGGGTTCGCTCCTGGTCATTCCACTCCTTGCAAAGCTCTGACAGTTCCCTTGGGAAGTGCCGATCCTTCCCTTCTACTGCCAGTTTATTGCGCAGGCTCTCCATAACGTAGATCAACCTTGGCAGTGAGAAAGGATCAAAAAAAAAGCAGGGTTGCGATCCAAATTTAGGTATGATATTGCTTTGTTGAAAATAGACTGAATTCATATATTAAAAATATAAAACACATCATGATAATGCAACATGGTAGCTTGAGCGCGTCATTTGAAAGCAATACTGGGTTAATGCCATAAAAAAAAAACAAAAGCAAAGTGCCCTGAGCATTGTTGAAGCAACGTTGAATTTCTCTTCATTGCTAATTCCGAAAGAGAAAAAAGCCAATCTGCATAGGTCATGGTCTCTCGCTCCCCTAGCTTGTTCTTGCGCTCTATGCACGAGCTCAAGCGGTTGTCTACTTCGTCTTCCTCAGTGTTTCCGGCCTTGGCATAAGTTACGCAAGCAATTGTCCGCATGCTCTTGTGCAACTTTGGGTTCACTTCTGAAAGGCTGATGCGAAGGAAAAAAGCTACCACGAGGTAGAGACAGTAGGTGCCATAACGCTTTCGCCCCATGTCGTTCTCTTGCGAAAGGAACTTGACGCTACCAGGAGTGGGATCGTTGCCTATCTGGATAGGGTCAAGTCCGAAGGTGAACTCATTCTCATCTGCAATTTTGTTCTGGAATTCGAAGAATCGGCATTCGGAGCAGTCAGGTCGAGGAATGGACTGCATAGTCCGGGTCATGGAGATGTGAGCAGGACCCAGCTTGAACTGAACTGAGTTGTTTCTGTCGGACAAAGGGAATGGCTTCTGAATCTTGACATCGTCCTCTTCGGTCAATGGGAATTCTTGATCTAGCCACTCCAAGAACTCTTTCTTGAGTGCCTTGCGCTCCTCAGCTGCCTGGTCAAATTTCTGCTTAAGAGCCGGCTTAATTGGTATGCCTTTTGACGCCAGATTTTGCTTGACTTTTAGCTCCTTCATTGGCACTCCAAAGCCAAGGTCTGCCTTGAACTGACTCAATGCACTTGGATAATTCTTTAAGCCCCCTCTGGATTGACCCAACGTCCTTGGTTAACTCTTTAAGCCTTCCCTTGAATTGGATAATGTTGAATTCCATAAGTCAAAAAAAACATACTAAACCGACGAGGTGCAAAAAAGTCTGACAAAGACTCGTACTTGAACTCCCTGTAAATTTTCTTGCCTGCCTTATGCACCAAGGTGTGAATGTCACGCAGCGCCACCTGGCACATGCTGGGAGTGGTGCATTTGCATGGCTACTTACCTGTCAAATGGTTATTCATAGGATTCATTTGATCTTTTTGCATTGACCTCGTTACCTTCCCCTTCAATTACTGCCATTTGAGAAACATGCCTTCGATTACTGCCATCTTTGAGGAACATGCTTGCTATTCAAGGCCACCCTCGAAAGAGAGTACTTTTTGCATCCAATAAATCAATCTAACTGTTAGTCATGCGGTGTGCGAATAGTTTGGCTTTGTTCATCTTGCATCCCTTGCAAACCTTGCCTCTCTGTCCTCAAACCAGCCCCAGGTAGGGCGACGCTGCTCACGCTTGATTTTTTCACCTAGCAAAATGCAAGTGGTGGCTTGCAACCGTATCATATCATGCAAAGTGTGCAACACCAATGCTGAGAAACAGGCTGAGTGGACTCTTGAAAAAGGCTGACTGAGCACATGACGATCTGCTGCATCTGGACCTTGCGTTTCGGTTCCCCCAGTTGCCTCTGCCATGGTATACCTGTCTGAACTGCTCAGTGATGAAAGCCCCGAATTTATATATTCTGAAGGTGTGCAAACGAGGAGTGTGTTGGAAAGCAAGCCTTGCTAACAAGACTACCCTGCCTACTCATTTGAAATTGACAGAATGCTGTGTAGAAATTGACAGACTCCAGGCTTCCAGGGCCCAAGGAATGCGCCTGAGTGGGCAAATGCCAAGATGCGATGCCAGCAGTGAAAATTCCAGTGGGCCTGGTGCAATGCAACATTATTCTTTACCACAAGTCTGGCCTTTGAAAACAATGCTGTGCCTCGAGTGCACAAGAAAAATTAAAGCTGATGCGCTACGTGGTGCAATGTTGCACAACAGTTCCAATGCAACTAATTGGATGCTGGTTACCCTACTGCGTGAGACTTGGAAGTTAACCAGGTGTATGAATCATGGGCTACTTACACTAAGACTATCCAAAATGACATTATTTTCACGTACGTATAAGCACATGATCCAATTTCCACGGAGTTTGCGTGGTTTCCAGCAACTGCCTTCAAGTGATCGTAGCCCAGAAACCACCCCTACCCTCAAATTCACGCGTAAAAGCTGGAGATGGCTGCTAGCAAAAGGATTCAGGAAGTGACGTTCAAGGATCTTTCCATATCTTTCACAAGTCTCAGCAACTCTGAAGGAACTCTCAATAACTCTCAAGGAACTCTCAGTAACACTCAAGGAACTTGTGAGCCGTAATCAGAAAATATTACAATCAGCCTCTCGATAGTCTATGACACAGTCTGCGAAGTGCAAGAATTCACAAGAGGATGAAAAGACAGAGTAAAATGCTACCTGTAACTTGGCAAGTTGATCCAACTCATTTGTCGTGTATTTGCATATGTAAAAAATTGTAGTATAAAAAATGCTCCAGTCTACCTTAGTGGGAGTAGCCACCTAGGGTGGACTAAGCTTCCAGCCTAGCAATCTTTAATGGGCGTCCATAACTCTGTCTGCAAATTCCTTTTTACTTGGGTCCATGTATCCAGTTGCTGGTGTCCTTGGCAGGGGCTCGCTAAAGTCCATCAGAATGCTGATTGAACAATACGTGTGGATCTTATCACAAATAAGCGCTAGATCAAATCACTGAGGACAGTACTTTTTCCTCAGATTGTCTCAGTTCAAGTGTCCAAATTTCAATTCCAGAACTCATCATATTCCAGAATCTCGCATTCGTGTGCTCTGTGGCCCTGTGGCACTGTGGCCCTGTGGCTCCAGGAATCAAACCACTAAACAAGATGTGAAATTGTCAACAAATTTTACATAATAAACAAAACTTGATATTTGATAGTAGCTCTCCAATTCTTGCCTTGACTAAAACTAAAACATAACAAGAAGGATACTACCACGATGTGGTCCATACTAGTGCGCCCCATGCACGATCACAAAGTTAGTTGCCACTAAAACAACGTCGAGAGTGCGCAATGCAAATCATCAGATGCAAGGGAGGGGTGATGACTGTTTTGCACTTGTGGCTAATTGCTTTCTATTTGAATTGTTAGCTCCTTCCCTTGCAATAATTAAGGCCTGAAAGTCATGAGCACTGATTGAGGGTTTTAGTGAAATCTCAATTCAATCCCAGGTTTAATATGCCAGCCATAGCATGCCAGCCATGAAATGCTAGCAGTGCAACAATGCTAGCCAACTGAGTTGATCGCTTTCAGTGATGCTTGGCTAAGGCTAATCACTTGACATAGTATTGCGCTTCATTGCGTAGTCTTCACCTTCACTGGGCATTCTTTGTACGAAACAAGGGCAAATTACAACAAAGCGACCTTGATCCAAAAACATCAAAAGGAGATCTTATTCGCCACTAGTAGGCATCATGGAAAATAAGTGCAAAAAGGGTGCTGGACGCGGCGCCTCTTGCTAGCTGCTGGTTCTAGCTCTACCTCTGGTTCTACTTCTGGCTCTTGGCATTGAGTATTGTTGGAGTTTGGGATTCCAGCACTACTACTACTACCCCCACCTGCACTTGGAAGCTCGTCACAGTGCCTGACATCCTGAACGCGTGGATCTGCTTGGTGCGTGTTGGGCTGATTATTGGCAGCTTCTGCGCTGTTGACGTCTAGTTGTCGTTGTCCGAGGTTGACCATTCTGAGGTGGTAGGGGATGCCCCCGTCTAGTTGTCGTTGTCCGAGGTTGACCATTCTGAGATTGTAGGGGATGCCCTGAGTGACACACATCATGCAGTACGTGCCACTGATGCCACGGAATGACAAGCAATCCTTGCATCATGTGACTACAAAGAAAGAGAAGAAATTATTTCTTAATATTAGTGTGTTAAAAAAAAACCAGCCTTCAACAGCGAGACTAAAATTAGTATGTTGCGTACAGAGTGGGTGCAACGCCACAACTTTCGCAGTACGTTGTTGGCATTCTTGTCACGATCCAATACCAGAACGCAATGCAACAATGGCTGCAGCAATGGATGCCAACAATAGAGGAAGGTGCTCTGAACGCAAAACAAGTACCAAGAGACCCCAAGGATGTTGACAGTGCTGCTCAGTGTGGGTACAAGAATTCCCATGGGCTAGCACTGACCTACCACACATAAAGACTTGAGCATTGGTGTAGGAAAGTGGGCTTGTTGGAATCCATTGGGCTCCTACTAACCATTTCCATGGATTTCAAAGCCATGCAACTAAAGTATTGACAACTACGACTGGAACTGTGCTAGAGCCCTGCCCCGCATTGCTTGCTACCCTTTCAAGCAATGGGGAAGTTGAAAAATAAGGTGCATGTGGCAATTTGGTGTTCAAGGGCTTGGGTGTCTGAATCATTCAAAACTGCATCACCCATGACTTCAAATGATGATTGAGAAACATTCCTATGAAACAGCGAATACGCTACCGCGCAATGCAAGACTCAAATTCATCATTTGAGAGTGAGTCAGCAACGTGTTCAAAGACTGGACGATTAGGACCCGGCTCTATCACTGGAAGCGAGATCATATCTTACCCGTGGAGAATGTTACTGTTTAAAGTAACGCTAAGCAGTAACTCTTCGTAACTCTCATGTGACTCAGTCGAGCAACTTTTTTCAACAGGATTGCTAACAGGGTTGCGCAAATTCCTGCAGATCCAGTGAGATTTGGCTTGGATTCAGTACTGTATTATCCCAAGCTTAAAGATCCCACTTCCATTTCAAATGCCAGCTGAGAATTCCAAACTTCAACATTTCAAAGTCTTCGCTCTATAACTACATACCTACTTGTAGTCTTGCTTACATTTGAGTGCTGACAAGGAGTGGCACTGGATTGGAAGCAGGGCTTGCGTGAGAAAGGCTTGCGCCTGTTTATAGAACAAAAATGGGTTGATGCCCCAGCTTGAACATTAGAAAATCTTAGTGGTGGAGAACCCTTGCTGAATCAATGAGTCACACTCCTCGGGGAAAGGAAAATTTGGATTGCTCCGCACCGTCTACCACGCAGGTCAGTGAATCCCTGGCCCACTGAAGCCTGACATTGGTTTGAATCCCTTCCCTTAGCCTAACAATCTTGAGAATTGGCACTTCAGTAGTAACATGGCAAAATACGAGAACTGTGCAGACTAGCTACAACGTGATCTAATTTCAAATATCTAAGGGTCACGCTTGTTGTGACCTTTTGCAACCATTGCGTTGGCATCTGGTTGCTTCCTTCTTGCCTCGGCGCCCGTGGATGCATCTTTTCTTCATCTAACGATTTAGATTTCTCCTTTCTTTCCTTTCTCTTGAACCCACTGGCAAGAAATGCTCAGCTCTGTCCTCATCCTCCACGCTGCAAACCACTTGCGCCTCCAAAGGGGATCGGGCAAATCTTGAATTTTTGCATTGTCCATTTTAGAAGGCGAGCGTAGCATCACTGACATCAAAAGCACGTTCGGGTTGTCGTGTGAGGTGTCATGAATATGGTTGTCATGGTGGTTTGTGCCCAAGGCAAAAACATAACCATGTCTTAGCAGCGAAGACAACAAATTCTGTAAGTTGTGTGAATTCGTGGACTTGCAAGATATAGGACAAGGCAGCATTGGCCTTGCTCTGGTCATTGGAGCCAGGATCCTCAGAAGAGAGCACCTTCAAGTTAGAGTACCCAGGGCAAATGTGTGTATGGAACAAAAAGCATGACTGAGATACTCTCCAAATTTCTGTGTGCGCGTGTGCGTCTGGCTGTATGTGCGATTATTTATAAAATTGTGGATGAAACTTGCTAAGATGAAGATGTTGCATAGATGAGTCAATGGGGTGTGGTGCAGTGACGCAGGTCTTCAAATATTGAAGTTTCTGACCTTGCACCATGGTTTTGGTAACTCTCTCATTAAGTAACTCTTTCCTCTCCTCCATAGGCTGCAAACGCAAGGAAGTAAGGCCCAGCAATCGTCTTAGTTCTGATCACGAAATCCCTAATTAGTGCACCTCTTCCCTTGGCGAGGATGGGGTGCTCTGACTACTACCACTTCCATTGGCGATGATGGAGCTACTACCTCTCACAGGTAGACAAAATACTGTCCGCTCGATGATGTAGATAGGCGTGCTGGCTAAATTCACCCATTGGTCGAAGAAGCACTGCAGAAACGCTCTCCTCCAGCGCATACGCTTCACCAGCGACTTCCTTCTTAGTTTGGCGATTTTCTTGCTGGTTCTTTGGCGACTTCACCACGCTTGTTCTTTGCTGGTTGTAGCCGATGTCGCTCTGTGAGTGGCCGGCATGGCTAAGGGGCAGTACTGCCTAGGGATGGTGCTTCCTGTTGTGCACAACTAGGCTTACTATAGAGTTCGGTTAACAGCTATTGCACTTGAGGTAGAGCAGAAGGCAACTCCTCCACTCTACATGACAAAAAGGCATAGTGGTCGAATGACTAGTGCTCTCATCACGAACAGAAAAAATAACAAATGTGCTAAAATTCTTGCCATGTGCATGGGCATCACACAAGTAACGTCCCTCTCATGTCCTTCCATTTTAACATATATTTTATAGAACCCTTCATGGGGAACTCCTTCCTCATGGCGGGATTATTGCCAGAAGGTTGCCCTTTGACCAAGATGCTTGTATGTGCTACGTGTTCTTACCCTATGTATTTATTTATACATACGAATACTATACCCAATTTCATTGTCCATATACCCAATTTCATTGTCCATGGACGCAAGCATGCTTGGTGACACTGGCCTTTTCATTTGATATTTGCCATGGGTGACATACTGGTTTCCTTCGTTTCTACAAATTGCCCAGGCGAGAAGTGCTGCAAAAGCCCCCTTGAACTGGAAAGCGGCGCCCGTGATCATCCCAACCATTGAGGTTTGAGAAGCTGTAGCCAAAAAGCAATGGTTCATCCCATACGCAAACCCTGGTGCCCCACCCCTGATGGTTTCCAAACACCAGATGGAGCTGAACATTGAATGTGCTGAGACTGCCCCCAAGAAAAGCAAATGAAGAGTAGCAAAGTCTTGAAGGAAGGTTGGTTTTTCAAACATTGGATGCAAGCAACCGTTTCATTTGCACAACACAGTTGCAATGCAAAGCATGCCCACCATATCGAGTACAAAAGTAAACTCCCTCGTTGCCAGCCAACGCTGAAAATAACTCTTGGAGCTGCAAAAAATGGTTTTGCAAGGAATCCTTGCAAAGCAAGTCTAACTTCTGCGCGAAATTCGATTGGACAGCATGCCATACGGACTCTATTGCTACTCTTCAACGCAATTCTGCAAGATCTTATTTGTGGAGAATTGGATGCTCAAGCGGACTTGTGGAGATGCTCGCTGAGTGCCCCGCAACTGTAACTTAGGGTAAGAAAACCATTGAATTTCCAAGCAAGTCCCACTAAATCGTGAGTTGCATGACATTACGTTGTCATTATGTATAGATATAAGATCTTATTTGTGGAGAACTGGATGCTCAACCTTGCTTCAAGCAGCTCAAATCAAAGCAGGGAAGTGAAGGCCAAGCAAGGACTGCATGTGCCTCTAAATGGTCACAGCCAAAAATCCAGCACGTGGCAAATGTTAGCAACGCTTCAACCAAGAGCTGGGCATTGCAAGCCCTGGCTAGAGGATCTTCACTCAATATCAGACAATGTAAGATTCACCGCAAAAAATCAAATGATTCAAATGAGATTCGGCCTACGTTCCCCTCTGTTCCTTTGCCTGCTATGGAGCTACTCCTCTTAGGGCTTTAAAACCTCAATTCCAACTGTTTTCCCTTTGGATTTGCTCGTCGCGTTCCTTGCCATTTTTTGCTCGCAGCGCTCCTGTGAGCAGTGTGCAAAGTTGGCTACTGTCGCTGTAGATGCCAATGCAATGCGGCTTTAAAGACTACTTCGGAACTTGTCAAACCAAGGCTAGAATTTGAGAGATGTTCAAATGTATCTTTTGCCATCGAGCAACACTGCCTGTCGACAAATGTCTAGAATGCTTACTTCCAATATCTTGGACAAAATGGCAACGCTATGCAAAATTCTTTACGTTGATAAAAATTATGGACAAGATAATAAGCAATTTGGCTGCCTGGTGACCAAGTTCTAAAATGTTTGATTCCAGGTGACCTAGGACAGGAAGCCAGCATTTTGTTGAAATTCCAAGCCAGGAATTCCAAGACACTGAAGATATCCACCCAATGCTTTGTGTTGAACAGATAATTTTAAACACAAATGATGTTGAATTTCATGCCAGCTGGTCACGCAGATGGAAGAGATGCCAATTGGCGCGTTGTTCAAACATTAAATTACAAGTTTCATTTAAATGTTGAAAGCCAATTGGGCTGAAACTCAGCTACTATTAGCTACTATTCTACAACTATATACTGGCATGGGGCGCTTGCCCCTGAACTATTCCATGGCCCTTTAACTCAGCGCCGTCCCTTCCAGAGATCTTTGCCAAGCTTGGTGTTCACTATGGTCCAATACGTGTTTACTTGTTCCTGGTTCAGGTCCATGCGGACGAGGCAGCCTCCAGAAGCCTGCTCGTTGTCTGAGTCCTCGTGTGCATCCCAGTTCTGAGGCGGTGCTCCCCAAGCATCACCTGGACCTCTGCCGTTGCCCTTGCCCTGCCCTCGCTTCAACGTGATCATGTAGGCACAGCAGTCATTTTCATGGCGGTTGGTGTTCCAGATCTTTGTGCCCCAAATCTGATCGACGGCGAAGTAGCCGATCTTTTGGAAGTTAAAATTTTGTCCATTAGAAGCAGCATTCTTTGGACCCCATGTAATTTCAGTGACGCCCTTGTTGTTTTCCGTTGTGTGGTGGATGTGCTTCAGTACCCAAGCCTTAGCTGGTTAGCTCATGCCTTCCTCAATGGGTTATTATACAATAAATGGATCCTGAGATTTGTGATGCATCCATGGTATGCGATCTTACTCATGGAGAATTAAATGCCATGCAACATGACAAATATATTTCCAAGATGAAAACCCACTCCAATGGAATCAATCCTGAATAACTTCTCCAATGGAACCCATCCTGAATACCGCATTGTACTTTTAATGACATCACTGTAAATTTTTTTAATTACAAGCATTCGCATTGTATTCTTAAACTTCTAGGTGGCATCTGAATTAAGCACGAGGGCCCCATGCAATCTCTACGCTTTCGTATTTTGAACTCTTTGTGAATGTAGGAAGCCTACAAGCTCTTATATTACTCACGTTTCAAAAAGATTTAAAAATTAAATTCAAGTCACCCTTGATTGTGTGTTCCTGTCCCATACCATNATGAACGATATCGAAGACATTGGCTGCTGTCTGAACACTACAAGGCTGGTTTCTGGACCAAGGAAAGGTTCATAGCTTTCATAAGCTTTGCACATCTCGGTGATGTTGACCCATTGCTCGCACCCTTTCGTAAACAGTGCTGGCTCAAAACCACTTGCACAAATTCCCATGAAGATTTGAGGCGTCACCCGTGGGGTAGAAGTAACGAGCTTCAAGTTTTCTAACTGAGCATCGCTCAAGTCTCCCCATTTCCTGTTGTCAGGGAGCTGATCGAACTGTTTCATTAGGTCCTTGAGGCACATGCCATCGTAGTCTGTTGGGCCCAATTCCACTGAGTCTTTCATGGTTCTGATTTGTGCTACGTATTGAGAGTTCAAGATCAGTGCTTCCTCCTTCTGGGCAGTCAAGTCGTCTATCTCTTGTGAAAGTTGGTGTTCACGATCAGCAAAAGATTCCACTTCGAGGCTTAACGCTTGAAGCTTTTCGGCTTCTTGCCTCTGCTGGTCTTCACTGGCTTTCAGATCTGCTTCAAGAGCTACTATTTTGTTCGCTGCCTCTGCCTGCAAGCAAGCAATGCCCTTGCCCCTTGCCCTTGCCCTTGCCCTTGCCCTAAAGCATCCTGCCTTTTCTGCTGCTCTTGATGCTTCAAGGGTCGTGAGCTTTGCCTGTAGCTCCTTGCATTGGTTCTGGTTCTTCACCTCCAGGGGAATGCCCCAATGGTATTTTTTTAGCCACAGGCGGGCAACGATTCTAAAAATGGTTGAACCCAGCGAACCTCGTTCTTGATTGCCAGTTCTCTCTCTGCTTCAAATTGGTACTTCTGGTCCTTGCAAAAAAGGACTCTTTGCGGGCTACAATTGCTCTCATCAGTTCTCAACTTTTGCAAAGAAGGATTCTTTGTGGGTTACAATTGCTCTCATCAGTTCAACTTTGGAAGCCAAAGCAAAAACACAATGGAAGCATGCCCCCACAAGATGCTTGCCTGAAGCTCTCGCCTGGAGGCATCAGCTCTCCGATCTGCCATTGCTTGCTCCTGGCTAATGCTGCTCATGTCGAGACTGAGGGCTATTCAAATATCAACATCAGTGGAAACTCATCAGTGGAAACTCACCATTGCGGCCTCGACTAGGACTCGCTTGCACTTCTCCTGCCATGGCCCCTAGGCAAGCAAGCCCCTGCATGAATCCAGTTTTGCATGGCTTGCCTCGGTATCGAGAAGGCGTCGCTTGTGCTTCTCCTGCCATGGCCCTCAGGCAAGCTGCCCTACGTATGAATCCAATTTTGCATGCTATACAACAACACCTTGCCTCAATCTCCAAATAGTCTTGCTTGCGCTTCTCCTGCCATGGCCCCGAGGCAAGCCGCCCTATGTACGAATCCACAACGACAACTTGCCTCAAAGCTGCTAATCTCCATCATTTGTTTTTTGGCGAGTTCTTGCACGCCATCCTTCTCTGTCTGCAGCTCTGCCTGCATTTGCTGGGAAATGGCTCCCCAAGCAAATATGTATTGAAATAAAAGAATGTATTGCTTTAAAGCATGGTTGGATGAAGCCAACCAGACTAAATGCTGAGGTTGCCCCTTGTTCCATGCAGGCTAGTCTTCAGTTCGTGCATTTGGTGGAAGCTAAGATAAATGCAAATAATTGCTGAGGCCTGCTTCGTACGAAGCTCCGAAACTTCATCCTTCAAACCCATAGCCTCGCAGGGCATGTTTTTTTGACTTGCAAGTGTTACAGTTTACACATCATGACAACTCTAGAAAGGCAGGCCTCCATACATTTTTTGGCTAATTCTTGCTGCACCTAAGTGGGTAAGGCTCCACGGGGATATGGCGTAGGGCCATCTTGAAATTTGCTCCGCGCAATGCAGTGAACAATCTGCGAGTTGAATTTATTGCTAGACACTGAGGGCCTAACTTGTTGCCTTATCTCTCCTTCTCGGGACAGCTCCTTGCGATGGAATGCTGTGTTTAATTGTAAAGTAAGACTGAGATGCGAAAAAGGATCATAGCTGAATCTCTTTGAAAATTTGTTAGTAAGTGAGAGCGTCAAGTCCTGCTCACTATCGTAGAGTGCCCATTCCAGGCTTCTGTTCTTCGCCTTCAACTCTTTCAGTGCCTGCAGGTAAGCCTACAAAATGAAAGGATTCAGATAGTTTTCAAAGTGAGAAATCTGCTGATCCACCGAGGCCCTTGTGGCCTCAGGGTGCGTGGAGGCACAAACAGTCTACATAAATTCAAAATAATTTGCCACAATCTACCAATTGCGTCTTTGACTTACAAATACTCAGTCTCCCAGTCCCTAGCAAAGGATTTATCCTCTCCCCCCCCTTACCCCTCTC
>JGI24539J26755_10000541_pt1 | contig 17939 bp, 14 predicted proteins | sample NorSeaMetagenome_2_FD_26755 | JGI IMG/M metagenome (IMG submission 26755) | reverse complement strand
TGGTATCCGCACTCTGCCCTGGCTATACCGCTACTAAAATGATGGATAACCCAGATCAAGGCGCTAAACTCAATATCGCTCCAAACATGATGATGTCAGCAAAAGACGTCGCGGAATCGGGCATCAAGGGCTGTCTCGCAGGCCAGAGCGCTATTGTGCCAGGCGCAGCTAATAAAATGACCGCCGCGATTATCCGCCTGTTTTCCAAGACATTACTCACCAAACTGGTTGGCAGTTTTTACCGAAAAAATATGGGCTAATGCCATACAAAATAACTTAACAGACACTTGAGGGGCTTATGAGCGAGCAAACGATCCAAAAAATACTAATTACTGGCGCCAATGGTTTCATTGGCAAGACGCTGATGCGTTTTTACCAACACAACAATCAAGCCGTGGTTGGCGTTGATCTGGTTGGCAATGGTACAGATATTATTGAAGGCGATATTGCCAAACCTGCGAGCATTGCCAATTTGCTAGAAGAGTGCGATGTCATTATCCACACTGCGGCACTGGTCTCAAATGCCATGGAAGACAGTGATATGTGGCGAGTCAATGTACTGGCCACCCGCAACTTAATCGATGCGGCAAAAAAACGTAAGGTGCGGCGTTTTGTGCAGATATCTTCCATCGTTGCCTATGGTAATGCTGCCAAGGGCGAGATCGACGAGAACCACCCCGTGCATGCCGATGGTGGGAGCTATGTGTTAACCAAACTGGCCTCCGAACATACCGTGCTGGCAGCCTCCGCGAATAGCGACATTGAGGTGGTTATTGTGCGTCCCGGCGATGCCTATGGCCCCGGTAGCCGTCCATGGATTATTGCACCCTTGGAAGCAATAGCTAAAAATCAATTTATGCTGCCAGCCAAAGGCGAAGGTTTCTTTAGGCCCATCTATATTGATGATTTAGTCAGAGGTATTGCACTTGCTGCCCAACATCCCGATGCTGCCGGCGAGATATTCAACTTATCCTGTGAAGGCTATATGACCACCAAAGAGTATTTTGCTCCACACTATCAGTGGTTGGGCAAAAAAGGACCCATGCTTGTCTCAACTAAGCTTGCGCTTAGAGTCGCCGCCGTAGCCTCCAAAGTGGCCAGCCTCATGGGCAATCTCAATGAAGCCTCGCCGGCAACCGTGGTTCAACTTGCAACCAGTAGCTGGTTCTCCATAAAGAAAGCCGAGCGAATTCTTGGTTGGAAGCCTGAAATGCCATTTGACGAAGGAATGGAACGCTCCAAACAATGGGCTGCAGACAATGGTCTTTTAGACAAATGATGGTTATGGTGTCATGTGGACGCCAAAGGAACCTCTCATGCCTAAGAACATTACTGACTTAGTTACGCTTGCAAAAAGCACTGCGCAGATAGAGCGCTATGCAACCCCCCAGGATCGCTTAGTGAAGGGTAATCCTGAGCAAAATAATACACTTCATTTTTCGACCGATGATCGGTTCTTTGTCGGAGAATGGGGTGCAGAGGTTGGCTGTTGGAAAGTCAGCTATACCGAAAGCGAATATTTCCACATACTGAGCGGCAAATCCATCCTACGCGATACCGAGGGTAATGAATTGACCGTCATTGCCGGTGACAAGATCTGCGTGCCCGCTGGCTTTGAAGGTGAATGGGACGTCATAGAGCCAACGCAAAAAATCTATGCTATCTACGAAAACTAAATCTTTCTAAATAACACGGTTGTCTCTATGTCCAGATTATTAGCACCACTACTCATTATCGTCCTCAGCCAGGTCGGCTGTAGTGTCGAGTCCAAGTCGGAGGCAACAGCAGCTGTATCAACAGATCAAAACGCGACTCTAATGGCGCAGGCACAGGCGATACACGCCACAGCATTGACCATAGATGCTCATGCCGACATTGAAATACCGGATAAGCCTTCTATGTACGTCGGCTCTGATGGCCTGTCTAAGGTGGGCCCACAGAAAATGCAAAAAGGTGGCTTAGATGCAGTTGTTATGTCTTTAGCAGTGGGGCCTATGGCAAGAACCCCTGATGGTTATGCGGCTGCTAAAGCGTTGGCGCAAACCAAGCTCGCTGCGGTTAATGCACTGGCAGAGGATCCAGCCAACAATACCGTCATCGTAAAGAGTACAGTTGAGCTGACTAACGCGCACATCGAGGGGAAATCAGCGCTGATTATTGGTTTTCAAAATGCATTAATCTTGGGTACAGACATAAGTGGAATCGACAGTCTATATCGTTCAGGGGTTAGAGTATTTGCCCTAACACACATGGGCCATAATGACTTTGCGGACTCATCAAGAACACTGTTTGACGGTGACACAGGCACTCGTGAACCGGATGCTGAACATGGTGGCTTATCCGCTTTAGGGAAAGCGGCTGTTGCAGAAATCAATACCCTTGGTGGCATTATGGATATCTCACAGTTATCTTCTGAAGCCGCCCTACAAGTTATAGCCCTCTCCAGCACTCCCGTCATTGCCAGTCATTCCAACGTGCGCGCACTAACCAGTGTTAGCCGCAATCTCTCTGATCTAGAAATAGATCAGATTGGTGAGAGCGGCGGTGTTATTCATATAGCGCCATTTCGCGGTTACCTGTTTGACTCTGCTGACCCAGACATGGATACAAATATCCGCGCCGTTCGCAAAGAGTCCGGCATAGAGGAAGACTACTTATATCCATTTGAGCTGTATTGGGAAATTGATGACCCCGCTATTAGGAAAGACTTTTTGACTCGCACCAGCGCCCTGCTTGGCCCCATCGGATTAGACGACATGCTCGATCATATTGACTACATCGTTGAGCGCATTGGTGTTGATCACGTTGGTATTGGCACAGACTTTAATCATGGGAGTGGCATTATTGGATTCAATGACGCCAGTGAGGCGCTAAATGTTACCGTTGAGCTACTTAAACGCGGCTATACCGAAGACGACATCATCAACATTTGGGGTGGCAATTTTATTCGAGTATGGCGTGCCGCAGAAAAAGCCAGCGAAGCTAGGATGTTGNAGTCTCAGAGGTAAGNCCAGCTCGATAAGAGCCCGCGGTAGAACCTGTCCAGAGCTTGAAGCTACGGTAGAACGAACGCGCCTCCGCATAACCCAACTGGTAGGCAATTGAGTCGAGTGATAGATTGGTATTTTTTAGATAATACAGTGCCAATTCTAAGCGCAATTCATTGAGTAAATCCTTGTATCGGGTACCCTCCTCGTCCAGCTTTCTCTGCAAAGTACGGCTACTCATACCGAGCATTTCAGCAATCATCTGACTGGAGGGGGTTTGTTGTTTGAGTATCAGGCGCAAAAGATTTTTTACTTGGTCGGCTACCCGTTGTTTCTTGTCTAAACCACCTAAGAGGGTAGTGGCATGATCTAGCAGCATCTGCAACAGTTGTTCATTAGCCTGGGGGAAAACCTCATCTAAAGCACTTTTAGGAAATCGGAATCCACTGGCCGGCTGATTAAATAAAACCTCACAACCAAATAGTTCGGTATAGTCAGCCAATAAGGCAGGATCATCTGGCCCCTGGTGTTCAAACCAAATGCTATGCCAGCCCTCAAAATTAAGAAAACGTCGCGCAAATAGGCACCAAGACGCCAAAACATTTTCGACTTCATGCTTCCGCACTGTTGGGGTTTTAAACTGGCAGGTCCATCGCTGTAGGGCAAAACCATCTGCAATCTCAATGGAGGTAACTCCCATATCGCCAACAATTTTTTCGTAAATCGGAATTTTCGCTTGAATCATGCGTAGTGTTGAGCAGTTCATCGAGATATAACCCAACACACTGTAGGACGCCGGCTCTACAAACTGGGCCGAGTGAAGTCCAAAACAGGGATCGTCGCTCGCCTCGATTAATAGTGCTAAAAGATCTTCCATTGACTGGTTGGAGACGTGTTTGGTGTTATCTTTTAATGTCTCAGCATCAATTCCCACCTGACTTAACAGCGGCGAGTAATTCACACCACACGCCTCAGCGGACCTCAAATATTGGGTAACCGCCGGTACCGATGCAAGACCACTGTTATGTGTTAAATCCATGTGCTTTTAATGGTGCCTACTCTATGACTGAAATTGTGACCCTATTGTCGGACTTAGACAGCGACTGCTGTTATGTTAGTCGATACTATAATGGAAAATAGTATACCTCAAGAGTTGAGGATTTCGTCGCCATTAACGCTATACTTATGCGCGCCAAAGTGGCCAATATTAATACTCATGAAAGCAACACTATATAGGATGGTAAAGATGCGGTTGTGGAATGGTTGGGGCAATGAAAATAGTGATCTAAACATGGAGCTGAGCAGTGGTTTACGCATGCTATTACAGGCATTGGTTGGATCTGGGACGGCACTACCACAGGCAACTTTGAGTGATGTTGTTGCCAAAGTTCCGCCAACGAGATTGTCCACGCACCCCTTAATTAATACCGATCCAGAGATTCGTGTGCGCCACGCACGCGGCCAAAGCCTGCCTGATTGGCTGGACATGCACAGTGGAGATGTCAATACGTTTCCTGATGGCGTTGCCACTCCAGAGTCATCCGCTGAGGTGCGCACACTTTTAGATCACGCCAAGGCTGACAGTATTGTGGTCATTCCCTATGGCGGCGGTACCTCAGTGGTTGGGCATATCAATCCTGAGGAAAGTGAAAGGCCAGTGCTAACCATTGATATGAGCAAGATGAACAAGCTACTTCATATCGACAAAGAGAGTCAGCTGGCAACTTTTGGCTCTGGCATTGCCGGTCCGGCATTAGAGAAATCACTCAATGAGCATGGGTTCACCCTCGGTCACTTTCCGCAGTCATGGGAGCTTTCTACCTTGGGTGGTTGGGTGGCGAGTCGCTCAAGTGGCCAGCAATCAATACACTACGGACGAATAGAGAATCTGTTTGCCGGTGGTAGCATCGAAACCCTCGCTGGCACCTTGGCTATACCGACTATTCCGGCCTCCTCGGCAGGACCGGATGTGCGAGAGATGATCCTTGGGTCTGAGGGTCGCATGGGTATTATCACTGAGGTGACAGTACGGATCACTCCGCTACCAGAAAAAGAGTTATTTCAGGTGGTCTTCTTTCCCTCTTGGGAGGTTGGCATTAATGTCGCCAGAGAGCTTATCCAGCAAAGAGTTGCGCTCTCCATGGTACGTCTAAGTAACCCACTTGAAACCACTAGCCTGCTGTATATGGGTGCGGGTGAGGATAGCAGCGGCGTGGCTGCCTTGGAACAAGCCCTTGCTGAAAAAGGCATTGGCTCGGGTAAGGTCATGATGACGTTGGGTGTCACTGGGTCTGCCAGACACTGTGAAACAGCTCATCAGCTCGCCCTAGATCACTGTGCTATTCACGGCGGTGTGGCCGATCAATCAGGTCTTGGTGATAACTGGGCGCATGGGCGCTTCCGAGCACCCTACCTCCGCGACCCGTTAGGCGCAGCTGGTTATGCCGCAGACACCATGGAAACTGCTGTGGACTGGTCTAAAGTTCCCAAGGCAGCAGAAAACATAGAGCAGGCCATTCGCACTGCGCTGGCCGATGAAGGTGAGCAGGTTCATGCCTATACTCACCTCTCCCATGTCTATGGTCAGGGTTCAAGTATCTATACTACGTATTTATTTCGTCTTGGTGACAGCTATCAACAAGGGATGGATCGTTGGGTCAAACTTAAAAAAGCCGGCGCCGAACAAATTGTTGCCCACGGCGGTACTATTAGCCACCAACACGGCGTAGGTAAGGACCATAGGAACTATTTGAGCGCCGAAAAAGGAGCGCTGGGCATCGCCGCCATGAATAGCCTCTGCGTATTATTTGACCCTAATGGCCAGATGAATCCCGGTAAACTACTGCCAGACAGCGAGCAATAAAAAACTATGAATGGATTCACTGATCGCCAACAATTATTGGCTGAAATGCGCAACGGACAGTCTCTTGACTGGGACATTATTGTGATCGGTGGCGGTATTACCGGCGCCGGCATATTACGTGAAGCAAGACGTCGCGGGTATAAAGCGTTGCTATTAGAACAGCAGGATTTCTCCTGGGGCACCTCTAGTCGTTCATCAAAAATGGTGCATGGCGGCCTGCGCTATCTTGCCGCCGGCGATTTAAAATTAACTAAAGAATCGGTGGTAGAACGTGAGCGATTGTTAACCGAGGCACCTGGGTTAGTGGATCGAATCGCCTTTTACTTTACCTTTCGCAAGGGCCTATTCCCGGGTCGCTTCGCCATGACTGTCATTCTTGCTATTTATGATTTTCTTGCCAGCATCAGAGATCACAGATACTGCAACAATGACCAATTGCTAAAACAATTTCCGGGGCTAGACCAAACTAACCTTAAAGGAGCCAGCTACTACACCGACGCCATGGTAGATGATTCACGTTTAGTCATGCGCGTATTGCAAGACAGTATCGAGGATGGTGCCCACGCTCTCAATTACACCAAAGTAAAGAATCTAACTATCGAAAACGATAAGGTCTGTGGTGTTACTGTCGAAGATACCGATAACGACAGTGTGATTGAATTGCGAGCCGCCGCTGTGATTAATGCCACTGGTGCCTGGGCTGATCGCTTACGTAATGAAGTTAATAGCGAAAAGCGTATTCGTCCGCTACGCGGTAGCCATATTATTATTCCTAAATCATTGTATCCCGTGTCCAATGTCATGACCTTTTTGCACCAAGACGACAAGCGTGGTGTTTACGTTTATCCCTGGGAAGGCACCACCGTGTTGGGTACCACTGACCTTGACCATGCTGAAGATTTAGATATTGAAGCGAGTATTTCTAATCAAGAAACTGATTATCTATTGTCTGCCTTTAACCTCCAGTTTCCCAACACCCAACTAACGCGTGCTGATATCATATCTACTTGGGCTGGCGTGCGGCCTGTTATTGGCGCCGAGCAAGGTAAAAACCCCTCTAAAGAGCGTCGTGATCACGCCGTATGGTCAGACAATGGTTTAATAACCGTTAGCGGAGGCAAACTTACCACCTTCCGATTAATTGCCTTAGATGCGTTAAATGCCGCCGCAGATAGCTTACCTAAACCGGCTCCAGTCAACGATGACAGTATGTTTGTCACACCAGCCATCAGTGCGGATGGTCTTCTACCCGATAATGCTCAATGGGCACAACGTCTGCTGGGTCGCTATGGTCAAAAAGCCCAAGCATTACTCGAGGAAAGTAGTATAAATGAGTATGTTAGTCTTGGTGACACAGAGTTTTGTCTGGCAGAGTGCCGATGGGCAATTAAGTATGAGGCGGTAGAACACTTGGATGATCTACTACTCAGACGAACTCGGCTAGGGATGTGCCTACCAAGAGGTGGGGNTGAATTATATCCAGCATTAAAGGCTATTTTCTCCATCGAACGCCATTGGGATGACGACCGTTGGGAAAAAGAACTCAGTCGCTATAAGGTCATTTGGAATAGCTATTATAGTTTGCCTAACAACCCTTAAATAAGAGGTCGCTATGGAAAATCTACAATACTTTTTAAGCATTGATAACGGCACNCAAAGTGTCCGTGCCATGGTTTTTGATAGCAACGGTCAACTGGTCGCTAAGAGTAAAATCGACATAGAACCCTATTTCTCTGATCAACCCGGTTGGGCAGAGCAACATGCTGACTATTTTTGGGATGCGCTGTGTAAAGCATGCCAAGCACTTTGGCCACTATTGCCAATACCCAAAGAATCTATTNCTGCAGTGTCAGTGACTACCCAACGAGCCACTGTAGTGCCTATGGGCAGTAATGGTGAGCCACTGCGTCCGGCCATTAGTTGGCTTGACCAACGGCAGGTGGACAGTAAACCCGCCCTAGGTGCACTGGAATCAGCGTTAATGTCGCTGGTTAGAGCAAAACCGTTGGTTGATCTAATGCACCAACAATCTGAAGCCAACTGGTTAGCGCAAAACGAACCAGACCTTTGGCAGCAAGTGGACAAATTCTTGCTGCTCTCTGGCTATCACAATTACAAGCTCACCGGTCAATGCAACGATGCTATTGCCAGCACCGTTGGTTTTGTCCCCTTTGACTACAAAACCCAACAATGGGCCGACCAAAGAGATTGGAAATGGCGCGCCATGCCCATCACTCGCGACATGTTGCCCAAGGTGCTACCTGCAGGCTCAACCCTAGGCACCATTACCGCACAGGCAGCCCAACAAACTGGTATTCCAGAAGGGTTACCGCTCATTGCCAGCGGCTCAGACAAAGCCTGCGAAGTTTTAGGTACTGGGTGCTTAGACAGTCACACAGGCAGTCTTAGTTATGGTAGTTTGGCGACACTCAACATTGTCTCAGACAAATACCTTGAAGCTATTCCCTTCTACCCCGCCTACCCCGGTGTGGTGCCCGACACCTTTAATGTTGAAATGATGGTACAGCGCGGCTATTGGATGGTCAGCTGGTTCAAAAAAGAGTTTGGCCTTAGAGAAGAGCAACTGGCCGCCGACCAACAGGTCGCACCAGAAACCCTATTTGATGACTTATTAAAAACCGTGCCCGCCGGCTCTGACGGCCTTATGCTGCAACCTTACTGGTCACCTTCAAATGGCGATGGCCCAGAAACCCGTGGCGCCATTATTGGTTTTAGCGAACAACATACCCGCGCGCACCTATACCGAGCCATGATTGAAGGCCTTACCTACGCCCTACGTGAAAGCAAAGAACTGCTAGAGAAACGCAGTAAAACTAGCATCACCAAACTTGTGGTTTCTGGTGGCGGCTCTCAAAGTGATCAAGTGATGCAAATTACCGCCGACATCTTTGGCATGACCGTCTACAGACCCAGTACGTTTGAAACCTCCTCTCTCGGCGCCGCCATTGCCAGCGCCGTAGGCACAGGGCTATACCCCGACTTTACCACCGCAGTACAAAAAATGACCGCACATGGCGACAGCTTTGAGCCAATCGAGGCCAATAAAGCGCTCTACAAGCACTTGTATTATCAGGTATACAAGAAGATGTATGGGCAACTAAAACCCAGCTATGAGGCCATACGTACTATTACAGGCCAATGATTTAATGATGAGTCACTGCGGTCGAATTTTCTTTACCCAGCCTTTGAGTTTTTGGTGTCTAAGCGCCATCAACAGTGCGTATATAGCAGCATAAATTAGCGGCTCAATAATCTCAGACTTTACTGACCAGTAGAAATGAATCACCACTAACAATCCAATCAGGTAGCTAAAATTATGCAGCGTTTGCCATTTGCGCTTCATCTTGCGGCGCATCTTAGCCGTAGATGTCACTGCTAGGGAAAGCAAAAACAAGAAAGCGGTCATGCCCACCGTGATGTAGGGACGCTCAAATATTTCATCCACGAACAACTGCAGATCGAACTGGACTTCAAAGGACAGAAAATTAAGCAGGTGACAAACGGCATAGGTAAATGCATAAAGTCCGATAATACGGCGGACATGGATTAAAAACCCCATCTTAAAAAATTTCGCGGCCGGGGAGATCAACAAACTAATCAGCAATAAATTAAGCGCCCCAATGCCCGTGAAGTGAATCACTGCTTCCACCGGGTCAGCACCCAACCGGTCATTAATGGCGGCATAATATAAATTAATAAGGGGATAAAGCGCCGCCAAATGTACCAGCGCCTTGAGGTGTGGAATACGTTGTGCAGATACGGTCAGCGCCATGGGCTTAATAGTACTTTCTTAGGTTCATGCCTGTGTACAGGCTCGCGACCTCTTTCCCATAACCATTAAATGGCAAGGTTGCAACGCGGTTTTGAGCAAAAATACCACCGGTGGTAATGCGTCGCTCGCTAGCTTGACTCCAACGTGGATGGTCCACTGTTGGGTTAACATTGGCATAGAAACCATACTCATTAGCGGCCAGAATATTCCAAGTCGTTGGTGGCTGTTTTTCAACAAACTTAATACCCACAATAGACTTAATGCTCTTAAACCCATATTTCCAGGGAACCACTAACCGAATTGGCGCGCCATTTTGAGGTGGCAAGGTTTTCCCATAGAGCCCCACACTCATTAGTGCCAGTGGATTCATGGCTTCATCTATTCTCAGCCCTTCTAAATAGGGGTAGTCAATACCACCCCCCAATCGACGACTTCTCTGACCGGGCATCTGTCGCGGGTCATGAAGGGTTTCAAACGCCAAATATTTAGCTTTTGAAGTGGGCTTGGCCTTTTTAACCAAATCTGCAAGGGAGAAACCAATCCAAGGCACCACCATTGACCAGGCTTCAACACAGCGCAGTCTATAAATACGTTCCTCAAGATCAAACGAAGAATAAAGATCGTCATAATCTAGGGTCAGTGGACTTTCAACTTCTCCAGAAATTTTGAGCTGCCAAGGGTTAACTTTAAAACCTTGGGACATTTCTGCAGGCTGGTGCTTTTGTGCACCAAACTCGTAAAAGTTATTATGGCTAATCACTTTTGCTTCCGGCGTCAAAGCTTCAGCGAAATCGCCAGCGGGGCTGTATTTAAGATTGGTTTGTGTAAATGTGGCTGGTGGCTTGTCGTCTCCAAAAATATCAAAAACATTGGCACCAGCAGTGCCAGTCATAAGTGCCCCTGCTCCCAAAAAACCCATTTTCTTAAGCAACTCTCTGCGCTCAAGATAGANCTTTTCATCGGTGACCTGATGTTCTTTACAGGCACTGTATTGGGTTGTTTTGATCAGCATGGAAACGCCTCAATATTTGTATTGGAATAGCTTAATGGTATATGACCAAAAAAACTGTGAAAGAGTCCGAAATTGTGACAACTTTCACACTATCAGCGAGTGTTGATGACAATGTTCCAAGGTGTTGTCTAAAGCGATCGATACTTTACCGATCATTTCATCAATCTGCGGTTCAGTGATGATCAACGGCGGACAGAAGCCCAAGCTTGAGCCCGCCACTGCACGTATTAATAACCCGCTGTCCTGAGCCATTTTTTGTGCGTAACCACCTACTGCGCCGCCAACAAAGGGCGCACCGGTTTTCTTGTCTGCGACTAATTCAATGGCACCCAGCAAGCCACTTCCGCGAACCTCTCCTACCAGTGGATGATCGCTGAATTCAGCCAGCCTTTTTTGCATATATTGGCCAGTGACCGCAGCTTTCTCAAAAATTTCATCTCGCTGATAAATCTCTAATACCTTCAACGCTACAGCACAGGCAACCGGATGACCAGAATAGGTATAACCATGGCCAAAAGCCCCAGCATTCGCCGTTTGGTCGATCATTGCAGAGTACATGTCTCGATTAATGGCAGACGCACTGATTGGCATATAAGCCGATGATAACTGCTTGGCAAATGTCATCATGTCAGGTGATTCAATGCCCATGGTGTTACAACCAAAGTCACTGCCAGTGCGGCCAAAGCCTGTAATAACCTCATCAGCCCAAAACATAATATCGTAGCGATTCAGCACCGCCTGTACTTTTTGGTAATACCCCTGCGGCGGCACAATCACACCACTAGCCCCAGTGATGGGCTCGGCAATAAAGGTCGCTATAGTGTCCGGTCCTTCGCGCAAAATCATTGCTTCCAGATTATCCACAATGCGATCAACAAATTCATCTTCAGTCTCTTCGCCCTGCTTGCCACGGTAATAGTGCGGATGGTCGGTACGTAGAATACCTAAGGCATCCACTGGAAGGTCAAAATGATTCTGCGTCACAGGTAAACCTGTTAAAGATGCAGCCGCCACCGTCACGCCATGATAGGAGCGTTCTCGGGCAATAATTTTCCGACAATGGGGTTTTCCAATCGCTTCATGATAGTAGCGAAGCAACTTTATGTGGGTGTCATTGGCATCACTGCCAGAATTACCAAAGGAAATCACCGCATCTTTCATAGGGATCATGTCAGCAAGCTTGTCTGCTAAATCAATGGCCACCTGATGTGTCTTGCCACCAAACATATGATTAAATGTGAGTTTATTCATCTGCTCTGTAGCCGCGGTAATTACTTCTTGGTTGCCATAGCCTAGAGCGGTACACCACAGCCCTGCAAGCCCTTCAAGGTACTTATTACCGTGGTTATCCCAAACGTAGCAGCCTTCGCCTCGCTCGACAGTAACCTGTTCAATGGCCTTGAAATTAGTCGTTGGGTAAATGAGGTGTGTCATGTCTTATTCCTATCGCAAAGATTACTGGTCAATACCACCAATACACATATATTTAATATCTAGATAATCGTCCAAGCCATACTTGGAGCCTTCGCGGCCACTGCCTGATTCCTTCACACCGCCAAAGGGAGCCATTTCATTGGAAATAATCCCCTCATTGATGCCAACAATGCCATATTCCAACTTTTCTGCCACCCGATAAACCCGGCCTATGTCTCGCGAGTAAAAATAGGCTGCCAAACCAAATTCAGTATCATTGGCCATCTCGATGGCTTCGGCTTCATTCTCAAAGGTCAAAATAGGTGCCACAGGTCCAAATATTTCCTCAGAAAAGACCCGCATATCTCTTGTGACATTGGTCAAAATTGTTGGCTCAACAAAACAATCGCCCATAGCACTCATGCCACCCCCAGTGATCACCGTTGCACCTTTTGACACTGCATCATCAATAAATTCACAAACGCTGATAGCGGCTTTTTGATCAATAAGTGGTCCAACAACCACACCCTCCTCATCACCTTTGCCCACAACCAAGGTTTTTATCGCTGCAGTGAACTTAGTGGTAAATTCTTCTGCCACTGAGGATTGCACTAATATTCGATTAGAACAGACACAAGTCTGACCGGCGTTGCGGTACTTAGAGATCATGGCTCCAACCACCGCAGAGTCTATATCCGCATCATCAAAAACAATAAAAGGCGCGTTACCTCCTAACTCCATAGAAGTGCGTTTTACCGTTGCAGCGCACTCAGCCATCAGCTGTTTTCCAACCGGTGTAGAGCCGGTGAAGGTCACTTTACGAACCAGTGGGTTACTGGTTATTTCAGCGCCGATATCTGCAGTGCGACCGGTCAAAATGTTGACCAACCCCGGAGGGAAGCCTGCTCGCTCGGCTAACACCATCAAGGCTAAGGCCGACAAAGGTGTCGCGTTTGCTGGCTTAACCACGACAGAGCATCCTGCGGCGATCGCAGGGGCTATTTTTCGGGTGAGCATGGCATTGGGAAAGTTCCAAGGCGTAATGCAGGCCACCACACCAACCGGCTGTTTGATGACCATAACGCGCTTGTCATTAGACGGCTGGGGAATAATATCGCCATAAACGCGCTTAGACTCTTCACTAAACCATTCAATATAGTTAGCACCGTAGGCAATCTCACCGCGAGATTCAGCCAGAGGTTTTCCCTGCTCAGCAGTCAGGATTTGGGCTAGATCCTCTTGGTTTTCCATAATCAAGGTAAACCATCGTCGCAACAGCGCAGCCCTTTCCTTTGCGGTGGTGTCTGACCATGACGTTTGAGCCACGGCGGCGGCCTCAATCATGCGGCGCGTCTCAGCAGTGCCACACTTAGCCACTGGCGAAAGGATTTCTCCCGTTGCCGGATTAGTTACATCTAGCGTTTCACCGCTGTCAGCATCGACCCATACCCCATTAATAAAAGCGTGATGAGTGATTAAGCTTTGGTCTTTTAACGTTAGTGTCATTGGCTTTTCCAGTGTGTCTAAAATAGTCATTGTGCAATACTCTACTGCCGCACTGCGCATTAAACGCAAGCATAGCTGATTATTGTTGAAAATAAATGATCATTAAGGTTCTTCGCAATACCCCTGCTTAGGTATAGAGCTGTTGATGGCACATTTAATAACTCAAAAACCATGTTCATTTTTAGGCTACCAACGCCTAAATTAGTCTATCGAAGACACTTTAAACCCTGTAACCTTGGCGGTAAATACGAGCGCCCTTATTCCATTGGCAGACCAATACAAATCAGCTTAATTAAATGCAAATCCCCAAATCCATAAGTTACCGATATCTTTTGCAGAAGGCGTGGCCAATCATTTTGGCTAATGCATCAGTGCCATTGTTGGGGCTGGTGGATACAGCTGTTATCGGCAACGTGGGTGGCATCGAAGACCTAGGGGCTATTGCCTTTGGTGCTTTGATTTTTTCTTTTGTCTACTGGAGCTTTGCCTTCTTAAGAATGGCGACCACTGGTTTTGCAGCCCAAGCCTCGGGCGCTGGCGATGAACAAGAAGTTAGAGCGGTATTGGGCAGAGCACTGCTGATAGCGCTATGTCTTGGTGTGGTTTTAATTTCCATCCAATGGCCCATTGGGTTAGCTGCTTTTTCTCTACTAGATGGCAGCACCCAAGTTGAGACTGTGGCGCAAGAGTATTTTAATATTCGTATCTGGGGTGCCCCTGCTACATTGGCTACCTTTGCCCTAATGGGTCTTTTAATTGGTTTGGGAAAGAGCCGAACACTGCTAATGGTTCAGCTGTTCTTGAACAGCCTCAACATCCTGTTAGATGTGTGGTTTGCCGGTTTACTCGGTTGGGGTGCCAGTGGCATCGCCCTGGGTACGGTGATCGCAGAATGGACAGCCGTACTTTTAGCAGGATGGTTAGTTTATCGAACGCTAAATCAGCGCAAGGTCACAGCCGATGATTTCTGGCCTAAGGCCAAAATTATGGACTGGCCTGCCCTGTTAAAAACCGCATCCTCAAATTTGGATATTATGCTGCGAACGCTCATTTTAGTGTTCTCCTTTGCATTCTTTATTAACCAGAGCGCTAAGTTTGGCGATACCATACTGGCCAGCAACCACATCTTACTGCAATTAATCGCATTTTCAGCCTTCTTCCTCGACGGCTATGCCTTTGTGGTTGAAGCCTTAGTAGGCAGCGCCATAGGTGCAAAGCGCAGGGATATGTTTGATCTCGCCGTTCGGCGATCAACTGTTTTAGCGTTGATCACTGCAATACTACTGGCATTGGCTATTGTACTGGCCGGTGATATCGCCGTGATGTTAATGACTGATATTAGCTCAGTACGTTTGGCCGCTAATCAATTCCTACCCTTTGCTGCACTTTATGTGCTGTTTTCTTTCGCAGCATTTCAATTAGACGGCATATTTATTGGCGCTTCATTTACCCGGCAAATGCGCGATGCCGCAGCACTGTCTATCGCGATTTATTTTATCGCTTGGTGGGCGTTCTCAGACCGATTCGGCATTCAAGGCCTCTGGGGGGCAATGATTATTTATGTCGTTGCCCGAGCCGCGGCTTTATTGCTGTTTTATGCGTCATTGCGGCGATCCGCTGGAAGGTAAATGATACTCATTTGTCACCGACTCATTTTATTACTTATACTTCACTTTTGCGTCAGTCGTTGCACTGACCTGCATCTGCGGATTTTTCAGACCTAAACAACTTCGCCGTTGTTATTATGNTTAAAGGACTATCGCATTTTTCACCTCGTAACCAGAAAAGGACAGCATTAAATGAAAATCGTATTTAAATGGATCGGTATTACGGGTATTACATTAGCACTGCTAGCCGGCATCGGATGGTCGGCGATTGGGCCGGATTGGCGTGCACTTATTTCTGACGTACCACAAAACAATGATCTTTTATTTTGGTCGCAAAGTCAGCGTGAGGCCGCCTTTAAAATGATNGATAAAGTCCCCTGGATGGTGAAATCAAGCTCAATAGAACCAGATTCCACAGTGAGAGAGTTACCTGATGGTGAACTGTTAGTATTTGATACTGACATGGATGATTTTTTTGCCAAGCAGCAGTTGGCCGGTGCGCTAATTCTGCATAATGGTGAANTTCGCTATGAACGATATGGCCTTGGGCATTCGCCAGAGAAACGTTGGACCAGTTTTTCTGTCGCCAAATCATTTACCTCTACTCTGGTTGGCATTGCTTTAAAAGAAGGCCATATCAAGAGTTTGGATGACAGTGTTTCAAACTATATTAAAGGCCTCAAAGGGTCGGCCTATGATAACGTCACCGTCGCACAGCTACTCACGATGACCTCTGGCGTGGAGTGGAACGAAGACTACGGAGACCCGCAGTCTGATGTTGCAAAATTTGGCACTCATGTGTCGAATGATGGTCTTTCTAGCATAGTCAGTTACATGCAAAAATTGCCGAGAGCCTACCCTGCTGGANAGCAGTGGCAGTACTCTACCGGGGAAACGAACCTTATTGGGGTTTTAGTGAGTGAGGCAACGGGGAAGACCCTGTCACACTACTTAACCGAAAAAATTTGGAAGCCATTTGGAATGGAAAGCCAAGCAAGCTGGCTATTTAGTCCGGATGGAGTAGAAATGTCGGGTTGTTGTATACAAGCAAGTTTGCGTGATTTTACGCGATACGGTCTTTTTGTATTAGAAGATGGCAAGATAAATGGTGCTTCTATTTTGCCTGATGGATGGTTTGCAACGGCTACCAGCAAACAGGCTGATATTGGCTATTCAGGCTTTGGTTATGGCTACCAATGGTGGACGTTTGCGGACGGCAGCTTTACCGCGCGAGGCATTTTTGGGCAAACTATCTTTATAGATCCGAAAAGGCAGTTGGTGGTTGCCTTTAATGGTAATTGGGAGAACGCCACCGAACAAGCACTAAACAAACAGCGATTTGAATTCATTGATTCCGTTCGCAAGAGCATTGATCGAGAAAATGAACCCTCTAAACCCAATAAATAGTGCGGAGTCTCATAACGGTGCCGTCCCTTTACTTTACTAACAATGGTTTGCACACCCATATGCTGTTTCCAGCCCAGGAAGTAAAGGCTCGTGTACCCGCCCTGCAACCCTATTTCCCCGATGCTGCTTGGTTACAAATAGGCTGGGGCGACTACCAGTACTATGGCAACGCTGAGCAGACAAAATGGATGGGGGTAAAAGCGCTGTTCACACCCACGGCCGCCGTTATGGGAATACTGGGTGTCCATGCCATACCTAAGGACATCCCTAAGAAAAGAAAGCTCTATGGAATTCCGTTAGGCACTATGCATTGGAATGCCATTTTGACCTTTGTCTGCGGGTACTTAAAATTGGATGCTGCTAATCAGATTTCAGAGGTTAGAGTTAAGGGAAATGGTGAAGTATTTCTCAAGGCGCGTGGCACTTACACTATTTTTAATACCTGCAATCACTGGACTGCCAGAGCATTGAAAACCGCTGGCTTGAACATGAATCCACGTCGGTCATTCTCGCCAAATTATGTTGAGCATTGGGTCAAGGTTAATGGTTATAAAGTGGTAACTAGATGACTCAAAATACATAGAGCTCCTCACTTACGCAGCTCGAGCTGACGGGTCACGCCATAAATGTCGTCAAGCAAATTTGGCCTGAATAGACGATATACTTCATGGGGACACGTGTTTTGAGATAATAAGTTTTTTAACTAGGAACATTGATATTTAGCGGATAGACCCCATCTATTAAAGCAAACAGNAGAGGAGTATCGCTTTGGAACAGTATCGTGGAACAACCATCCTGTCGGTAAGACGCAATGGCAAGGTAGTCATTGGTGGCGATGGTCAGGTCAGCCTGGGCAACACTATAATGAAAGGTAATGCCCGCAAAGTGCGTCGCCTGCACAACAATCAGGTTATTGCTGGATTTGCTGGTGGAACCGCAGATGCCTTTACCCTGTTTGAGCGCTTTGAAGCAAAATTAGAACAGCACCAAGGTAATTTAACCCGTGCCGCGGTTGAACTTGCCAAAGATTGGCGTACAGACCGTATGCTTCGAAAACTCGAAGCTCTGCTGGCCGTAGCCGATAGCGAAGCATCGCTGATTATTACTGGTAACGGCGATGTCATTCAGCCCGAAGATGACCTTATTGCTATTGGGTCTGGCGGTCCTTTCGCCCAATCAGCTGCCAGAGCCCTGCTAGAAAACACGGATTTAGATGCAAGAACCATTGTCGAGCAAGGTCTTAAAATTGCCGGCGATATCTGTATCTACACTAACCACAACAGAACTATCGAAGAATTAGACTCTAAGGTGTAATTATGTCTCAAATGACTCCCCGTGAGATTGTTCACGA
>JGI24539J26755_10000539_pt1 | contig 17960 bp, 15 predicted proteins | sample NorSeaMetagenome_2_FD_26755 | JGI IMG/M metagenome (IMG submission 26755) | reverse complement strand
CAGTCTGATGAAGAAAGTAATATAGTACAGCCTGCCTGTTTAATGATGGGGATTTAACCTAAATGAGTGTCGAGCACCTCTACAATCTTGACCGACAAGTGAATACTTCAGATGACCCGCTGCAGTCCGCATCGGGCACCAATATGGAGTCCAAAAGCTTATGGGTGCCCTCAGAACGCATTGGCCTGCACTTGATAGATATTCCATCTGCGCCTGAGCGCAAGTGGGCAGAACTTATACCCTGGATGCTTGAGGATCGGGTCTTGCAACCGGTGGATGAGATGCATTTTGTGGTTGCTGATCGAGATGATCAGCAACTACATATATGGGCGGTTAGCCAACAAGACATGCGAGAGTGGATGCGTATCGCTGACAATGCGGGAATTGCGGCGACGGCTATGGCGCCAGACTTCATGGCCTTAGATTGGGAGTCAGGAATTTTAAGTGTTGGTTGGCGCGAGGGTATGTTATTGGTAAGAGATGGCAGTCATAGTGGCTTTGCGGCTACGCCTGATGTTGGCTGGGTAATGGTTGACGCTATTTTAAAAAGTGCGAATGTCATACCGCGACTGTCCATTTCACTACCTGATGAAGGTATGGTTCCAGAGTATTTGCGTGCAGCGGCTAACATTAATAGCTCTAGCGTCGACTGGCAGTTTGCAGTATTTCCCGCTGTTAGTCTTATGTCTGCAGAGTTTAAACCCAAGGCTGCACGTCCAGCGTGGTTTCAGTGGTGGCCTGTGGCAGCATCTACCATGGCGGTTTTACTTCTGACAGTGATCTATTTACAGGTGGCCAATCGCTCACTTGAAGCGGAGGTTGTGGACTTAGAGCAGCATCTGTTAACTAGTCATAGTCGAGTCTTTGGCGTTACCAAGCCAGCTTTGACAGCGTTTAGATCTACCGCCGAGGCCAGAATAGAGCAGCTGTTTAAGCAACAAAAAAGTTTGCAAGCAGAGCCCGTTGCAGCCCTATCTGCACTGGATACTTTGATGAACGCGTGTCAGTGTGAACTGCAGGCTATGACCGCCAGTACTGACGGCGTTCAACTCAAGGTTTCAGGAGGCGCCAATTTGGTTAAAAAGTCACTGAATATCCGTGGATATCAGCTCAGTCTTGAGCAAGATCAAACGGCAGGCCCAGATGTATTTGCGTTATCGATGAAGCCTAGAGTCAGTCAGGAGCCCAATCCATGAAGTTACTCATTGAGAGCCTTCGAAGCAAGTGGATGCAATTACAGCTGAGAGAGCGTCAATTACTTATTTTCGGTGGCGGGTTATTGTTAGTAACCTCGATCTATCTATCCTTAGCACCGCAGATTCAAAACTATGCCGAGCTAAAACTGAAGGTCGATGAACTCAATACAGACGTGCAGTGGATGCAGCAACAGCGACAAGTGGTTGAACGTTTGATTAATAACTGTTCGGCCCAAAAAGTCGGGCAAGCATCCAGTCGTCAACAGATAACGAGGTTAATTCGACGCAATCAACTTACTCTCAATTCGATGCGAGATATTAATAGTGGGCTCGAATTCTCGATCAGTGGCCCAGATGCCAATCGCGTTATCAGTTTGACTCATCAGATAGCCTGTTCTGGTTACGGCGTAAAGACCTTGGAGATAGAGCGATCTGCTGAAGGATTGATGGAAGCGTCCATGGAGGTTGTCGCAATTGAAAATTAATTTAAATAACCCACAGCAAATAATTAAAAGGGCTGTGTTATTAATCATGACGGCACTATCAGCGTATCTGTTGGTTTTAATTATGTTTGTCTTTCAGTCGCCAAGCACCTCGATGGAGCCTTTGCAGCGAGTTGCTTCTGCCAGTATGTTAAGGTTTGCTTGGTTTGGCGGTCAGCAGGTNGTGCAAATAGTAGAGACCACTGAACAAGATCAAGAGCTCAAAGACGCGAATATTAATGCCGAGCTTCTCGGGGTAGTGTTAGCGGGTGAGGCCTCTTCAGCCACGTTAAAATTTAAAGGTAAACCTGAAAAGGTCTTCCAGCGTGATGAGAAAATTAATACATCAATCACGTTANTAGCCATTGAAGCTTATCGTATTATCGTCAGCGAAAATGGTGTTAAAAAGCAGATATTGATGAACAAACCTGACACCATTATGGAAACAGCAGTGAGTCCTGATGGATCAGTTCAGCAGCTCCAATCGAAGGGGTTTGCACTGGCTAATATGTTTGGTGCTGTGCCAGTGAATGTTGCCGGTGGCAGCGGCTTTAAAATGAACAATTTGTCCTCGGATATAAAGATGATGGCCGATATTCGCGATGGCGACGTGGTCATGCAGGTTGATGGTTTATCGGTTCAAGACTTAATGTCAGATCCCCTAAAATTGATGAGTTACAGTTCAGCAACGAGTTTGCCCGTAACTGTTATGCGTAATGGTCGCAAAGAAACGATTTATGTTAATGCTGCGAGCCTGTCAGCTAAAATGTTACCAACCTTTGGATTGAAGCCCTAACATGACTAATTTAAGAGAAAAGTATAAAACGTCGATAACATTACACAGTTGTCTAGGAAGAGGAATAATGAATTTATTGGGTAAACTAGGTGCTGCGTTCTTTCTCAGCTGGAGTCTAACGGCTGAAGTGCTGGCCGCAGAGACGGTGCAGATCAATTTCCGTGATGCAGATATCCGTAGCGTTATTGAAAGTGTGGCTGAAATTACCGGGAAATCTTTTGTATTGGATCCTCGAGTTAAGGGCAAGGTAACGATTATATCCCCAGGACCTATCGACGCCTCGCTGCTTTATGAAGCGATACTCTCGTCNATCCAGGTTCAGGGCTTTCAGGCAGTTGAAGATGGCGCGGTGACACGTATCATTCCCTTCACCCAAGCATTTAATTTTGCCGGCGGCGATGGCGATAACACCCTTCAAACTGAAATAATCAAAATTAACCATGTACAGGCCGCTACCTTAGTTCCGGTTATCAAGCCTCTCCTCAGCAATGGCGCACGACTTTTAGCCTTTGCCCAGAGTAACTTTTTGATTATTTCTGATATCCGCAGCAATGTTACGGCGGTAAAGCGGATTATTTCAAAAATGGACGATCCTGATCAGACGGCGGTTGAGGTTATCAACCTTAAGTATATTGCCGCTGGAGAGGCAGTCCACATTGCCGGACAGCTTAAGCAATTACAAAAGCAAGAGTTGTCACTAGTAGAAGATGGACTTAATAATCGCGTTATAGTCAGTGGGCCCAGTATGGCGCGTACTGCTTTTCGGAATATGCTGAAATTGCTCGATCTACCGGCTACAAAGAAGGGCAATGTTGAAGTGATCTATTTGGATTATTCCAGAGCATCCGAAATAAAACCCATTATTGATGGAATGCTCGGTTCAGATATATTTTTACGTTTGGCCGGAGAATCTGTCGGGGATGGAAAATCGGATAGTAACTATAAAGTTGAAATTGACGAGTTAAATAATGCCCTTGTCATTGCCGCACCCTCAGCGGTGATTCGTGAAATTCAAAACGTGGTAGCTAAGCTTGATCGCGCTCGNCCACAGGTGCTTATCGAAGCGGTGATCGCTGAGTTATCCGAGGAACAGGCTCGTGATCTCAGTGCACAAATAGCGATAACGGGCAAAAATCGTGGTGGCTATATAACCAATTTCGATGGTGTGCTCGCAGGTTTATTAGGGACAGCGTTTGGGGGGGGCGATGCCTCCGGTGTTAATGGTGCGCAGATCGCGGGTAGTTTACCGCAAAGCGTAATAGGCGTGATGGGAGATTTCGATGCGGAGACCAATAGGGGCATAGGCTTGTTGGTGCAGGCTTTAAAGAAGGATGGGCGCAATAAGATCCTTTCTACTCCCTCGGTAATTACTTTAGATAACGAAGAGGCCTCGTTAACCGTGGGTGAGCAGGTACCCTTTCCGACGGGCAGTTACGCTAACACTAATAATTCTAATAGTGTGAATCCTTTTACNACGGTTAACCGAGAAGATGTAGGGGTAATGCTTAAGGTCAAACCGCAAATAAGCAAAGGCAATGCGGTGCGACTAGAGATAGAACAGGAATCCTCAGCGGTAAAAACAGGAACGGCAGATTCTCAATTAGGGGCGACGACGACCAAAAGTACGATTCAAACGAATGTGATGATCCAAGATGGAGAATTACTAGTTCTAGGTGGCTTGATTGAAGGTACCACCGGTGAAAGTGAGTCGAAGGTACCATTTTTAGGTGACATCCCCATTTTGGGTAACCTATTTAAATCTTCAAGTAATAGTGATCGAGAAAAAGTGCTTATGATGTTCATTCGACCGACCATTATTCGTACTCCAGAGGATGCCAACAAAGTATCCCAATCTAAGTTTGAGCATTTGAAGACCTTAGATTTCCGAGGTACTGAAGGCAGTGCCGTATCAAAACAATTGAAAGAGTTTGTTGAGCAGGGACAGATATTAGACACCACAGAGTAATGCTAGGCGATGAGTATTTATTTACAGCATTTTGCGCTCAAGCGAGAGCCATTCTCGATTGTTCCTGATCCCGGGTTTTTATACCCCAGTCATCAGCATCGTCAAGCGGTTGCCCACCTAAAATATGGCCTTGATCGAGAGGGTGGTTTCATACTTCTCACCGGCGAGGTCGGGACGGGTAAAACGACGCTCACTCGAACAATGCTGCAGCGTATACCCGCCCATGTGCGTGTTGCCTATGTGCTAAATAGTAAGCTTAATGAATCAGACCTGCTCGCCAGTATTTGCAGTGAATTATCGATTAAAATTCCTACCAGAAAACATATTTCGTTTTCTAAAACGTGTATTGATGCGCTTAATCAAGACTTACTGGATGCCCATGCGGCAGGTAAAAAAACGCTGATTGTCCTTGAAGAGGCGCAAAATCTGAGTCATGACGTCCTAGAAACGCTAAGACTGCTTAGTAATTTAGAGACAAATACTCATAAGCTGCTACATATTCTATTGGTGGGTCAGCCTGAACTGTTGGAGATGCTGGGACAGAATCAGCTTCGGCAGTTAAATCAGCGAGTAGTATCACGCTTTCATTTACTGCCTTTGGATAAAACTGAAATTGCCAATTATATTAATCATCGACTGCATCATGCAGGCGCTGGTGGTGCAATTTTTGATACTAATTGCGTTCATACCCTATTTAAGCTGACCAAAGGTGTTCCTCGGTTGATCAACTTGATTTGCCATCAAGCGCTACTGGCAGCTTATTCTATCGGTACTAAAACCGTCTCAGCTAAGTTAGTTAGGCTCTCATCCAAAGAGATTTTAGTTGATTTAAAACACTCTAATAGCCACTCTCGCTCAGCTCCACTTGTTTTGGTCTCAGTGGTTTTTATCGCCATAGCGGCAACGCTTACGCCATTAAAAAATAGTGACTGGAATGACTACTTAACTAGATTTAATAGTAATTCAGATGGCCCGAGCTCTGTATCGCTAGATACTACCGCTGCAGCTGCTAAGGAGCCAGTTGTTGCTCCTACCGTTAGTCTAGAACCAGTGATTACGCGATTGGTTGACATAGAACAACTACCGCCAGATGATCAAATCATCGAATCTGGGGTGCCAGAATCCTTAGAGACTTTGGCCCAGACGGATGAAAATGGCGAAAATCAGGAAGAAAGTGCAAACAAGCGCTCAAAAAATCCTCTTATCAATCTTCTTAAACTCTGGGGCGTGTCTGCTTCAGAAATCTATACACTGGCAGAGTTTGATGCGCTTGCGGGAAGATCGGGGCTGCGCTCAGCTCAATTAGATGACACGACGCTGTTTGCGCTATCTTTGATTGATCGTCCAGGCGTTGTGTTTATGCGGCAGCCGTCAGGGCTGGAGAAAAGTCATCTTATTGTGGACATTAATGAGTTTACTGTCAGCCTAATGTCCAGTGGAGACCGCATAGCGATGGATCGAGCAGCTTTCTTGGACCAGTGGACAGGTAGCTATCTATATTTATGGCGATCACCGGACTCTTTCGAAATACTTAAACCGGATGATTTCAATAAACCAGCGTTAGCCTGGTTGCAAGGGAAGCTTGACTTGGTTAATGATGACCTAGAACAACTGATTACAGGGGGTAATTACACTGCTGCTATACAGGCGCAGGTTACTGATTTTCAGAGCCAACAAAATATTACTGCAGATGGTATTGTTGGTCGACAAACGCTTATGCGCTTGAATCAACTGACTGATCCGCTGGTGCCAAGATTAACTCGGAGCGGTGGTTAATGTCCTACATTCTTAATGCATTAAAAAAAGCTGAGCGAGATCGCCGCAGGGAAGATCCCCAAGACTTGAATGATTTTGCCAGCGCTCATTGGGACCCATATCAACCGCCACCACAGGCCACAGGGTCTGGACGTTGGCTGTTGGCAGTTGTTCTGTTGCTACTGGGGCTGGTACTCGGTGGTTTTTTTAGCGGGCAGTGGATGCAGTATCTCCCTGCAAATCAAACTACCATTGCCACACCGCTTATCTCAGAAGTTGCACTAGAGGTGATTGAAACACCAGCGATGCAGAATGAGATCCAAGCGGAGAGCACTGCTGATATTAGCGAGTCACAAACATCGGCACCTGTTGCTGAGACAATTCCCGATTTTAGAGTGGCTGGCCACATGTTTATCACTGAGGGCTCTTCCTCCAATCGACTCTTTATTGACGATCGAAGTTTTCGTGAAGGTGACGCTTTAAATAAGACGTGGACCCTGGTGTCTATCAAACCGGATAACTTTGTTATTAAGGCTGGGAACCGAACCGAAATACTGTCCTATCGTTAGTCAGCAAAAACCTCTAGTTGAGAGCTTTTACCACGATCNAACCTCTTTACTCGTCGGTAAGGGAAGATATCAACCACATAGCCGTTACGAATTTTTTCTTGCAGGTCAGTCCAGAAGGTAACNTCATAGAGTTCACTGTGAATCTCTTCAAACATTTTACGTGCTTTAATATTTCCTGAGAAAAANAACCTGAATTCTTCAGGNAAAATATCGTCAGGGCCCACCGTATACCAAGTGCCAGACTGCATCTCTTCTTGTTCTGTTCTNGCTTGAGGGATTTTGCGGAAATTACAATCAGTGAGAGTGGCGATCTCATCATAGTCATAGAACACCACACGACCATGTCGGGTAACGCCGAAGTTCTTTAACGGCATGTCGCCCGGGAATATATTCGCCGCCGCCAATTGTTTGATACAGTTTCCGTATTCTTCCATAGCGCTTCTTATCTCCGCGTCATCGGCACTTTCAAGGAAGATATTTAGNGGTGTCATGTAGCGCTCGGTATACAGGTGCTTTATCAGAAGTGTGTCGTCTCTNATCTCTATTTGGGATGGCGCAAGTTTTTGTAATTCGGAGACCAATTCTTTAGAAAAACGATTAAGTGGGAAAACCAGATTATCAAATTCTTGTGTATCAGCCATGCGCCCGATACGGTCATGGCGCGAAACCAGACGATATTTCTCTCGNACAATTTGGTGAGTTACCTCTTTTGGCGGCGCAAACTTATCCTTAATTATTTTAAAAACAATGTTGTAAGAGGGTAGCGTAAATACGGTCATCACCATACCTTTGATGCCTGGGGCGATAACAAATTCATCACTGGAGTTTTCCAAATGGCCCACCAATTGTCGATAAAACTCAGTTTTTGCATGCTTTGGAAACCCTAAAGAATTATAAATTTCATAATCGAGTTTATTGGGTACCAAATTCTTCAGAAAAAGAGCGTATTGATAAGGTAGAGGAGCGTCGACCATAAAATGATTTTGGGTAAAGCTAAATATAACACTCAACTCATCGGCATTAAATAACGCAGTATCTACGTAGAGCGCACCCTGTTCATTGTTGAGCACAACCAGCGCCATGGGGAAGGTCTGATCACCATTCACTATCCGTCCCACCATATAGGCAGCTTTACTGCGGTAAAAAGTTGACTCCAGCAAATCGAATTTAATGGTCTCCGGAGCCCCCTTTAAATGAGGGACAATTTCTTGATTAAACACAGCCATTATACAATCGAGATCTAGAGAGAGATCTTCCATCGGCAGGGAGAACTCCGCCTCCTCGAGAATTCGCTGAAAGGTGTCCCGAAAATTCTCACCTTCGTAGCGCACAAAAATGCTGTATTCCGCTTCGGGCGCTTCTATTAACTGGGATGACAGTACATAAATAATATCATCGCTAATTTTGTCATGATCATGAATATCACTGAACACTGAATTAAAGAAAGTCTCGGCAATCTCAAAATTAGGGAAATTAAATACCAATTGGGTGTAAGCCTTTTTAGCCTCACTCCAAAGTGGTAGGTTAGCGATATCTTTATTGGTCACCACCTCAAGATATTGAACAGTCTGAGCAACCTTGTCCTTGTAGAGTTCTAAACGTTCAACATTGGCTTGACTCACGCCATGCCAGTCGGCTTTCTCAAACCGTGCTTTTGCGGTTAGCGTTGAGTTGAGGTAATCAGCAAAATAGCTGCGAAACCCATTGAGTATGGTTTTCGCCATACGCCGTGCGGTTGAGTTGTGTATCAGTNGTTGCAATGCCATGTCTTATGTCTCGAAGATATTTAATCTAACAGTTTTTTGAGGTTATCAAGTTGCTGCTGATTATGCTTTTTGGTAGCCGGTAATTCTGGTAGTTCAGGGATAGTGCTCGATTTTTCGATAATAAACTTCTCACCGGCTAAAACACGGTCGCAGTATTGTTGATAGATCTCGCTAAAGACCGGCATCACTTTGGATTCAATTCCGTTAGACAGCATGTGCCAACCAGCATCGCGCCCAGCAAAATAAACGGCTGGATGAGACCATTTTTGATCAGNCTTGGGGCTAATTTTATTGCAGGCCTCCTGATAGGCTTTTCTTGAGTTTGGCAGCCCGGCGGGCATACCCACATGGCGGCAGGCATTAAGCATTTTATGGAGAGTGGGTAGGTAATCACTTTCGGCAATAACTTTCTCTGCTGCACCACAGATGGTTTCTGGTGAGAAATTATTTAGCTTCTTACACCAAAGATTTTTGGCTAGATTCTCAGACTTTGTGGTGTCACCGAATGCACTGTAATACTGATTGTGATAATTGACTTGAAACAGCGCAAAAACCTGATTGATGGCATCGATCAGCTGAGGAGAAGCTTTGGCTTCCTTAGGATGCCCAGCTGCGGTCGGTGAGCTTTTCGATGATGCTCCGATCNCGGATGCGACCTTTTGAATGTCCTTGCTGTTTGCCATTGGAAGGTTCCGTTAATAATTTACTTTGATACGCCCACTGACGCTTAACATATTGTAAAAATTTTGTACTCCAGGAAGATTGAGGCGTTCCATTCTCCTGCCAGTATAAAACAAATTCTGGAATAGTTTTTTCAGCAAATGGACGGTCTATGTTGGCCATTTGCAAGACATCATAGACTGTCTCTTTGGGTTTCCAATTTGCAGGTATAACCCGAGGCATAGAATCCTGTTCCATCATTCCGGTAAAGAACTGCCACTGACGCCTAACATGCTGGATAAATTTTGAGTCCCAGGTACTCGATAGTTCGCCTCGATCTCGCCAGTACAAAATAAACTCGGGAATAGCGTCTTCGACAAAGTTAGTATTAATACCACCCTTACTGACTAAGATATCAAGAGCATCAACTGAGGGTCGCCAATCTCCAGTGACGGATACTTCTTTACGCCTTCTGTTGTTGGTTGTTTCGGTCTGCTGCCACTGTCGCCAGACCTCCTTAATATATTTGGACTCCCAGCTGTGGCGCGGCACATTACGCTCACGCCAATAGCTAACAAACTGAGGAATTTGTTGCTGGGCGAATTCTCGTGTCACACCGAGCTGACTCAACTGACGAAGAGCATCTTCGCTCGGTTGCCAACTGCCACCGATAGTTTTTGCTGAATGAGGCTTACTGGTTGGCACTGCAGGTCTGGTTCCAGTAGAGCCGGACATTACAGGTGCTTGTTGAGAAGGTGAGCGCTCATTAAAGGCAAAGCGAAAATCATGTTGCGCGGTAAACGGGCCACCGCCGATCAACAACAGGCCCTTTTCGTGCAGGCTTGATGACAAACGCCGCACATCGGTCTGGCTCCAAAAGGGGGCTAGGTGGAGAATTTTATCGGCAGGCACTGTAATCCAGTCAAAACCGCTACTAGTCACAGGATTGCCATGACTCAGACACTCTTGCAGAAGCTGCAGGAAAACGGTCTCTTCCAAGCCGATCGTTGCGGCTAGGGTGGGAGAAATAACAATAGGTTTTTCAGGAATTAACGACATCTGGTTACTCTATCAGAAAGCTATTGCTCGAACGACATAAACCTAACTTGTTAAAACACGAATACTATTTGGATAGCGTTAATACTGTACATAACTACAGTAATGGGCTTAAATAGCAATCATGGATTAGGGAACGTTTTATGGTGATCAAAACTAAATCAGCCTATGTTTGCAATGATTGCGGCGCAGATTATGGCAAGTGGCAGGGTCAGTGCAGTGAATGCAATGCATGGAATACGCTTTCTGAGGTGCGCCTTGGCAGCCCCTCTAGGGGAGGTGCGGTATTGCGCTCGGGCTTTACTGGTAATGTGGACAGTGTGGTCAAAACCCTTGCTGATATTGCTCTTGATGAAATTCCAAGAATTAGTTCTGGTACCGGTGAATTAGATTTAGTTCTGGGAGGTGGATTTGTCCCAGGATCCTGTGTGTTACTCGGTGGTGAACCTGGTGCAGGCAAGAGCACGGTATTACTGCAAACACTCTGCGCCATGGCAGAAAGTAATAGTGCTTTGTATGTTACCGGTGAAGAATCACCACAACAGGTGGCCATGCGAGCTAATCGACTGGGCTTGCCGACTAAAAAGCTTGAGATTATGGCCGAGACTTCAGTGGAAACCGTTTGCGCAATCGCCGAGCAAAAGCGCCCAAAAATTGTAGTCATTGACTCAATTCAGGTGATGCATATCGCAGAGGTTGCCTCTGCGCCTGGCAGTATTTCTCAGGTGAGAGAGAGTGCTGCCATGCTCGTAAGGTTTGCCAAACAGACTGGAACTGTGCTGATCATGGTTGGCCATGTTACAAAAGATGGGTCATTGGCGGGACCCAAAGTATTGGAACATATGATTGATTGTTCTCTGATGTTAGAGGGGTCTAGCGACAGTCAATTCAGAACCCTGCGCAGCAATAAGAACCGCTTTGGTGCAGTTAATGAACTTGGCGTTTTTGCCATGACTGATAAGGGTCTGCGCGAAGTACCCAACCCTTCAGCTATTTTCCTGCAGCGTGGAGAAGAGGTGTCATCAGGTAGTGTGGTAATGGTGGTCTGGGAGGGCACGCGGCCTCTTTTAGTGGAATTGCAGGCATTAGTTGATGATAGTCATTTGGGTAATCCCCGACGAGTCACGGTGGGTCTAGATCATAATCGTCTGTCAATGCTACTGGCGGTACTGCATCGGCATGGGGGTATATCTGTCGGTGATCAGGACGTTTTTGTCAATGTTGTTGGGGGTGTCAAAGTCTTGGAGACCAGCGCAGATTTAGCATTGATACTGTCAGTGATATCCAGTTTTAGAGACACCTCTCTCCCGAAAGATTTAGTGGTCTTCGGTGAGGTCGGATTGGCAGGTGAAATTCGACCGGTTGCCAATGGTCAAGAGCGTTTGCGTGAGGCAGCTAAGCATGGCTTTAGCCATGCTATTGTCCCAGCAGGTAATATGCCTAAACAACCTATTAAAGGTATGACGATAGTGCCTGTACGCAAGGTGACCGATGCCCTAGAGGCGCTAACTTAAGCCGTCGTCAAGATCGAAATGTATTCATCTTCTTTTAGCAGAGGCTGTATGTGCATCAAAGCAGNACGGCGCTCCTCAGACTCATACCACGCTTTCCAATCGGCTAAGCACTCCATTTGGATTAGCGTGTAGCGGATTTTGCTATCTTTTAAATCTTTAAACGCCTTACTAGAAATGAACCCTTTGGCAGGCACAGCCGCTTGAATCATTTTCCGAGAGAACGCTTCATAGGTCGATTCCATTTCTGACGCCAACGTTCTTTTTATCAACACTGCGAGCATGTTTGTTCCTTGTTTGTTTAGCGACTCATTTTATCCGGCCAGATTAACAGTCTAATGTTCAATTTTCCAACGATGTCGTTTGACAATTTTATGTCCTCAGAGTAAATTGCCCTCTCTTGCTTCTGCAAAAGGTTTTCTTTTCGTCATATCAGTATTTGGCGTAAAGAAATGAAAAGGGAAGTCGGTGCACTTTGCAACGAAACAGAAAGTCATCCCGACACTGCCCCCGCAACGGTAAATAAGAGTATTTGGTTGGATACCACTGTGCTTCGGCATGGGAAGGTTACCAAATAGAGCGTTTGCTCACTTATGAGTCCGGAGACCTGCCTTTTGCTACGCAGACAAACCGCGGGGTGCGGTATTGTGCTGATTGACAGTCTTTGTCCCTCTGCCTTTTCTATGTTCCTCGCATACTTTAAATCCATTCACTCGGGTGAGAGTGTTAGAGGAAATTATGAGAAAAATACTCCTTTTATCGTTAGCAGTATTAGTGTCGGCTACATCATTACAGGCACAGACTGTCATTGATACAGAAATTCAGGAAGTGTTGGTCAGCNCCTCCTTAGTCCCTATTGCAGCCAGCCGATCAGGTAATGCTGTGACCATTATTGATAGAGAGCAGCTAAAAAACCGTGCCACGGTAAGTCTCAGTAACATCCTTCGCGACGTTCCTGGTTTCTCTGTGAGTCAAGTTGGAGTCTTAGGGTCGCAAACTCAGATTCGTGTGCGCGGCGCTGAGGCCAACCATTTGCTAGTCACGGTGGATGGTGTTGAGGCTAATGACCCATCTCAGGGTGATGAGTTTAGCTGGGGAACCCTAACCGCGTCTGACATTGAGCGTATTGAAATTGTACGCGGTCCACAGAGCTCGCTGCGAGGCAGCGATGCGGTTGCAGGTGTTGTGAATATTATTACCCGCAGTGCAGACACTTCGGGTATCGGTCTTTTTGTCGAAAGTGGTAGCTGGTCTACCCATCACAGTGGATTTAGCCTTGGTCACAAACAAGATGATTTCGATATTCGCTTTGGTCTGAGTCATGTCGAGTCAGAGGGAGATAATATCGCCCGCTCAGGGGCCGAAAATGATGGTTACCGCAATACTACTGTTAATCTTAAATCAGGCTTGAAGATGAATGATCAAATGACTCTTTCATTTGCTGCTCGGGAGTCTGATGGTATGAATCAATTTGATGCCGATAATGATTTTGACGGCATTATTGAAGATCAAGACAGAATGTCGGAATTTGAAAATAGCACTATGCGCCTGCAAGGTGACTATTCCTCTCGAGATGGGGCTTGGCAGCATAAAATTCTGATTAGCAGAGCGAAAAGTGATAATACCGCTTTCGCTGATGGTGTGCAGGGTAATGTAACCGCTTCGACCAAAGACCAATATCAATATACGGGGTCGCTATCTTGGGCTCAGGGTGCACAGACTCTCTCGGTTTTAGTTGAGCGGGAGGAAGAAGAGTGGATGCAGCGAGGCGAAATTTCTTGGGGTGTTTATGACCCAAATCAAGATCGTGAACGTGATACTAATAGTTTGGCCATTGAGTATCGAACGGATATCAGTAACCAATTAACACTGGCCGCCAGTGGTCGACATGATGATAATTCTGAGTTCGACGGTGCAAATACATTTAGAGCAGAAGCCATTTATCGATTATCAGAGAATACACGTCTTCGAAGCGCAGTTGGTACGGCGGTAAAAAACCCAACATTTACAGAGCGTTTTGGTTTTTACACAAACTTTATTGGCAACCCAAATCTAATTCCTGAAGAGTCTACAAGTTGGGAGTTGGGAGTTGATCAGCAACTCATGGGCGGTGATGCTACGTTATCGCTGACTCTTTTTGATGCAGACTTAGAGAATGAAATAAATGGATTTGTGTTAGACCCAACGACCTTTGCTTATACGTCCAGTAATATAGACGGCGCAAGCGAACGTAGAGGCGGAGAAATAAGTGCCGCTGGTAATCTTTCTGAATCTTTGTCACTTTCCGGCGCCTATACATACACTGATTCAACGGGAGATGATTCGGTTAGAGAAGTGAGAAGACCGCAACATACCGCGAGTTTAAACCTAGGATGGCAGGCATCCGATAATCTGTATTTAAATACTAATATTCAATTTACGGGAGAGCAAACAGACGTGTACTTTCCACCTTTCCCTGAGCCATCGCAAGTTGTTGATTTAGGTAGCCATACTTTGCTCAATATTAACCTTAACTATGCGCCGAGCGAGAAACTTGATATTTACCTAAAGTTAGAAAACGCCCTAGATGATGATTACGAGGAGGTATTCGGTTATCAGACACTAGGTTTTGGTGCTAGTTTAGGAGTGCGCTACAGCCTGTAGGAAAATGTATGTCCCCAACAACTGATACAGGGATCAAACGAGTGCTACTCTCTTGGAGTAGCGGTAAAGACTCGGCTTGGACTTTGTATCAGTTACAACAGGACTCGCTTATTGAGGTGGTAGGATTACTTACCACCTTCAATAGTGTGTTTAATCGCTCTGCGATTCACGGTGTCCGGCAACAGCTGTTGCGCCTCCAGGCAAAAGCCGCTCGATTACCCTTAATCGAGGTCCCTCTACCTTGGCCTTGCAGTAATCTGGAGTATGAAGCCGCTATGGCGAAGGCTTTAGACGATGCGTGTTTATTATTGCAACCGGATGTCATAGCATTTGGAGATCTTTTTTTAGAGGATGTTCGAGCTTATCGTGAGAAACAGATGGCGGGTATTGGATTAGATCTAGTATTTCCTCTTTGGAAAATCCCCACCGATAAATTGGCTCAACAGATGATTAGTGGTGGCCTCAAAGCTAAAATTACCTGTCTCGATCCGCGGGTAATGCCCGAGCGGCTGGTTGGAAGTGAATTTTCAAATAAATTATTGGAAGTGCTACCTTTATCTGTTGACCCTTGCGGTGAAAACGGCGAGTTTCACACATTTGCTTGGGATGGACCAATGTTTAAACATAAAATTTCCCTAGTGGCTGGGGAGGTGGTTAATCGGGATGGTTTTGTCTATGCTGACCTGCTATTGGAGGAGTCACCATGAAGATAGTGTCACTGTTACCAAGTGCCACCGAATTAATTTGCGGTCTTGGCCTGCGTGATCATTTAGTCGGTGTCTCTCATGAATGCGATTATCCACCCTCTGTGGTTGGCCTTCCGATTCTGACTAGTTCGCGCATTCCTCCTGGACTAGATAGTGTTGAAATAGATCGGTTAGTCACTGATCAGCTTAAGAATGATGAGGCGCTCTATGATCTAGTGATGGACGCCTTGATTAACCTTGAGCCTGATTTAATTGTGACTCAGGCTCTGTGTGATGTCTGTGCTGTTTCGGGTAATGATGTAGCTAAAGCGATTCACGGGCTATCGGGTAATCCGAAGGTGGTGAATCTAGAGCCAATTTGTCTTAATGATGTTCTCGATACAGTTGAACTTTTGGCGTTGGCGGCTAACTGTGTTGAGCAGGGTGTGCGCTATAGAAAAGAACTGCAGGCTCGCATTGATACAGTGGCTAAGCGGTCAGCGACGATTAGGACCGAACACAAGCCCAAAGTAGCCTTACTAGATTGGCTTGATCCGTTATTTGACGGAGGACACTGGAGCCCTGAGATTATTTCTCTCTCTGGAGGCGAGCCCTGTTTCGGTGCAAAACGTGAACCCTCTCAACGTCGTACCTGGCAGCAGTTAATTGCGGCTCAACCAGACGTTATTTTTATTGCACTCTGTGGTTTTAATGTTGAGCGATCTCTACAAGATGTTGATCTATTCCTAAAGACTGCTGGCTTTGGCAACCTTTCCAATCGTAGTAATACCAAGGTATTTTTAGTAGATGGCAATGCTTATTTTAGCCGTCCAGGGCCTCGTTTAGTAGATGCTCTTGAAATTATGGCCCACACTTTACATCCTGAAATTCATTCTTTGCCTGAGGGATTGCCCTCAGCAATTCAATTTAATATCTAAGGTTTAAACAGATGGACGACGAAAATAGTAAAAAAGATCAGCGACATCAAAAGAAGATGGAAAAGCAGAAAGAGAAGATTGATGCCAGTATTGCAGCGGCAAGTGAGGAGCGCGGCGTTTCTATTTTGTTGACCGGTGATGGCAAGGGTAAAACTAGCTCGGCATTTGGCATGGTATTGCGTGCCTTGGGTTACGGATATCGAGTCGGTGTCGTTCAATTCATAAAAGGTGAGCAACTTTCCGGTGAAGAGCTTTATCTCAAAAACAATTTACCTGAGGTGGATTTTTATCAGATGGGTACGGGCTTTACCTGGGATACTCAAGATCGATCTGGCGATATAGCTGCTGCAGAGCGAACCTGGGCTGTGGTTGAGCCAATGCTCAGAGATGATAGCTACCATCTTGTGGTGATGGATGAACTGACTTATATGTTAAGTTTTAAATATCTTGATGAAAAAAAAGTACTGTCAGCGATTAAAAACCGACCTAAGAGTCAAAGTGTTGTGGTCACAGGTCGAGGCGGTGGTAGCGCTATAAGAGATCTTGTCGATACNGTCTCTGAAGTCAAAGATATAAAGCACGCATACCACTCAGGTATTATGGCTCGCAAGGGCGTGGACTATTAATTGCGACATTTTTCTTCGGGAAGGCTAATCGGCATACTGGTAATTTTATTACCAGTTGTGGCGCTTTTCTCCCTGACTGTGGGTACCGTTAGCATTTCTTGGCAAGACGCATTGGGTGCTGTTTTTGGAAATGCGTCTGGCACTCAAATTAACACTATCTTATTTGATATCCGTTTACCGCGAATTCTATTAGCTATTTTTGTGGGTGCTGTATTAGCCAGCACTGGCGCGGTCATGCAGGGATTATTTCGAAACCCTTTAGCCGACCCCTCGTTAATCGGGGTATCGAGTGGTGCCTCTGTCGGCGCTAGCATAATGATTGTGACTGCGGGTGGCGCTATTCAAAGCGGCGCATTAGTCGGACTTTCACTAGTGTCGATAGGTGCTTTTGTTGGTGGCTTTTTAGCTACTTTACTGGTCTATCGGTTGGCGACCTCAGGCATGGGTACATCCGTAACTACTATGCTGTTGGCCGGGATCGCTATCGGTGCTTTGGCTGGTGCTCTTAACAGTTTACTCAGTTATTTTTCTGATAATGATATGTTACGACAAATAAGCCTTTGGCAGATGGGGAATCTCAGCGGAGCTAGTTGGTTAAAAGTATCTATTATGGGTGTGGTAGCCGTCCTATTGATGAGTTTATTTCCTCGTGATAGCAAGGCGCTGAATGCCTTGTTGTTGGGCGAATCCGAGGCGCGCCACTTAGGCATTAATGTGCAGTGGGTCAAGCGCCGATTAATTGCGCTAACAGCGTTGGGTGTTGGAGTGTCCGTTGCCGTTGCTGGGTTAGTAGGATTCGTGGGTTTGATTATGCCGCATATTATACGGCTAATGATTGGGCCTGATCATCGTTGGCTGATCCCCGCTTCTGGGTTGGCAGGCGCAGTGTTACTAGTGATTGCAGACAGCTTGGCGCGGGTGGTGGTCATTCCAGCTGAATTACCAACAGGTATTCTCACGGCTATCTTAGGGGCGCCATTCTTTGTTGTATTGCTATTGCAGCAACGCAAGAATGTTTAGCTTATGACTATGCTGGCTAAAGATATTTCTCTCCATTTATCGGGCTTTAATTTGCTGCGTAATATCAGTCTTGAGGTTGAAGCGGGAAAGGTTACCGCCATTGTTGGGCCAAATGGAGCAGGTAAGTCGAGTTTGCTCAGGGTCCTGACGGGAGATATGGCTCCCAGTAAAGGAGATGTGTATCTTAACAGTCGCTTGCTCAATCAATGGCCGCTATTAGAAAAGGCACAAATGTTAGCGGTGCTTCCGCAACATACATTACTTAATTTCTCATTTACCGCCGATGAAGT
>JGI24539J26755_10000537_pt1 | contig 17973 bp, 3 predicted proteins | sample NorSeaMetagenome_2_FD_26755 | JGI IMG/M metagenome (IMG submission 26755) | reverse complement strand
CTTTGGTTACATTACTAAAACCACCTGTACTTCCACTATATGCATTTTCACTACCAAAATGGCCATAACCACTTGTTGTTTCTCTTGCGTCATAATTAAAAGCCCCATTTGCTACACCAAAATTGAAAATAACCCAATCATGGGCGTCATTTTGACCATCGCCATCAATAATTCTTACTCTTCCATATCGTGTAAAATAATTATTGTTTGCTATGGGGCTAGCTACATAATTGATATTTCCAGAATGTGATGATCTCCATGTACTACTATTATTGTTATTTGAATTATGATTAATACCGAAATGTGTAATATAAGATAGTAAGGTTTCTTCACCACGAGGCATGGCAATATAAGAAAATGCATGAGGTGATGTAGAATTTATTTCAAGAATATCTGTAATTACAGGCATATAAGGTTCAATGCCACCAGCACCACCACCACCGCCAACAATAAGTATATCACATTGAGTATCTTCATTAAAAGTCAATTCATATTGAGATTGCCCATATTTCTGCGAGAGGCCTTTATATAATCCATAAACATCAGATGAGTTTAATTGTCTATCATATATACGGAACTCGTCAATAGATAATCTCGTTCTATCTGAACCCCTACTACCAATATATAAGATACCTTCTGATATATTTGCAGATACAGAAATAGTTGAATATAATGCACCATTGATGTATAAAGAAATATTATTATTATTAATAATTGTGACAATATGAATATATCTAGATGTATCAATATAAGATTCAGTTGTTAAAATATCATTGCCAAATACGTAAAAGTTAATTTTATTATTAGAATCTATCAATAATCCAATTTCATTTGTGCTACTTGAAACACCTTGTGAAAATATGAAATCGGTAAAATCTATTATATTTCTTTTAACCCATATAGAATATGAATATGTTGATGAACTTGTTATTTCAGGAAAATTGTTAATAGATGATAATATATCATAATCATTATTAAATTTAATAGCCTTATTTATGATACCATCAACTTGAATAATTGTAGAATTATTTTTAGCAATTAAATAGTTATTATCAACTGTATTTAGATAACTTTTACATTTTTCAATACCATATATATACCATTCATCTAAAATTAAATTATTAGCATTTTCACCAGATCCAACAAGTTTATTGACAATTAATATGAAATATTTATAATAATTTGTACTAGATATACTGGTGTCTTCATAAATCCAATTAGAATAATTAGAGGTAGTTATAGATTTATCAACTAATTCAGTCCAATCTCTTTCATTATTACTGCCAAAAATTTTATAATTACCTGGTGAATTTAAACTATCAACCGCATTTGCTTTTTGTTTCAATTTATATTTTGTTAATTTAATTTTTACAGGTAATTCAATTTGTATCCAATCACCTTTATAATTTAACGAATTTATTTTACCATTATTATTATTAAAATTACTATCAAAATAAACACCAGTCGTATTAAAATATTGTGTACTTTTCCATAACCCCCTAGCACTATCCGCCTCATTAAATATTTTAATAGGATTATGTGCAGGATTATCAATATTAAGCGAGGATACGGATATTGTATAATATCCTTCACCATAATTATTTGATATATACTTGCTATATTCCAAATCTGTATTATTAGTAGGAACGAAATCTCTTTTTCCAGATGGTGGATATTCACGTTCATTACTGTCAGATAATGAATCAGTATTAAAATCAAAATGTGCAATTAAATTTCTATTAATATGTTTTAAATATATTAAGTTAATCTCAGACTTAGTGAGAGAACGCTCATATATCCGGAAGTCGTCAAAACAACCAGTAAAATGGTAATTATTAGAATTATTATTAATATATCTATGTGTAAATGTCATATTAGGTATTGTTTTGGTAATAGAACTAGATTTTAGTTCACCATTAATATATATACGCCAATTACCTAATAAATCAATTGTCCACGATATCAAAGTATATTGTGATAAATCAATAGTATTTTTATCTACATTAACAGTTATATTTGTATCATTAATTCTGAAATATAAATTTCTTAGATTTAAATTAGTTTCGTCAGGTTTATATAAAGCGATAAATAATCTATTATCATCTATACCTGATCCATCGCTAAAATCAATTAACGCTACATAATCATCAAACGAAGAGTTTTCATTAGTTTCTAACTTAAACCAAAAACTAAATGTAATACCATTATTGAGCCATATTGTATATGGATTAATAGTAGCCGGAAATTCTAAATAATTATTATTATCCATATTGAATTCAACAGCACTTCCATCAATAGCGTTAGTAGATGTAAAAGAAGTATTGACATTCGTTAAATTATGTGTACCACTACTATCATTATAATTACCATCANATTTATAATGTGCTATCAGTCCATCAGTTATATCATTTATTGTAGAATAATTATTAGAAGTAACATTATCAGCAAAATCTCCTGAATCATCATAATGAAATGTTAAATATTTACTATTTGTGTTTAAGAGTTCACCTCCAAATATACGCCAATCACTTAATGTAAGACTTTTATAATTACCAGATAAGTGTGTAGTAACTAATGTATAATATCTATATATAGTTGTAACATTAATTAATTTAAATTCAGTGAATGTATTATAATCATATGAATTAGATAATAAATGTTCAGCCTGGTTATATATTTCTATCCACGATGAATGGTCGGGGTCATCATAACAATCTGCGTCGTTACTAGCATATATTTTGAATTTACCAGGACATCCATTTAAATACGCACCATTATCACTATAATCTGTATTTGATCTAGGCATAATGCTCATATAAACCGGATTAATACTTCTTCCCACATCTACTGTTATGTAATCTCCACTAGTTCCTTTAAAAGTGGTACTACTGGTATAATTATATGGGGTAGAACTGTTAAACCTTTCGCTACTATGATAACAATCATTATAAGTATTATTAATACCATTGAATAATTCATAAATTCCATGATTATTATTTAATATATTTGATGCTTTGGTTTTTATAACATATCCATTATCATTCCAAATAGCACGAGAATAATCACTATTTAATACCGAAGATAATGTACTATTAATTAAAGGATATTGTCTGATATATTCGTGAAAAGGTTTTTGATTTAATATTATTTCTTCCTTTCCATATAAATTCCATTCAGCCATTGCCAGAACTGACGTATTACCTATTTTTTCCACAACTAAACAAAAAGTATCAAATAATTTATTCCCAGTTAATCTATCATTATCATATAGTATTCTCAAATAACTATCATTTTGATTAATATATGTATGTGAAAATAAAGAATCATCATCTGGAAGATTTTCTTGATATATTTTTTCCCAATTATTATCACCATTGTTACATCCGAATATAGAATATTTCCGCGGTAATCTATCGATATGTGTATTCATATATTGAATTGCTATAAAAATGTATTTTGTCAATAATATTTTACATGGCATTTGTATTGTTATCCAATCGCCTTTTATACCAGCTATACTGTTATGTCCTGTATAATTACCCGAACTATATTGTCCAGCTACCCACTTTGAATCATCAGAATAACTACTATCAATAGGATAAGGTTTATGAAATATATAATGTGGAGAATGATTATTCCCCGAATATCCCGATGAATAATTTATAGTATAAACACCGTTACCATAATGATTATTATTATCAAATATAGAATATATATCCGGTGATAAACCATCAATTTTATTAAAATAATTTTGCCTTGCGTATTGAGATGGGTATAGTCTTTCACCACTTAAAATTATATATTTTATATCTTCAATAGAAGGAGTTTTGACAATATGTTTGGGCGTTTCAATAATACCACCATCTCTATAAAGTTCACCAGTAAAATTAATATCACCATTAACCATTAAAGAATATTTCTCTGTACCTGCTGTACCAATACCGACACTACTATATGTATGTAAACTAGTATTAGTTTTATTATGCATCCACTGTGCACTATAATCATCTTCACCAACATAATCTAATTTATATCGTAATAGTATTATACCACTACCTCCATTACCTCCTTGAAATTGATCATAGCCATCGCCACCACCTCCACCACCTGTATTAGGTTTTCCATCGATATTACTTAATCTTAACGTATAGTACATACCACTTCTACCACCACCACCTAGGCCACCATCATTATAATATGTATACCCATCCCAATTGCCGCCACCACCACCACCAGCGAAATATGTTTTGCCGTTATAATGATGTCCTATTTCTTTATTTTTGATAGAAAAATGCTTTGCAAAATCTATATTTCTAATGCCAGATAAACCATCACCACCCTTATTAACATTATTTTTATTGGGATTAGAAGAATTACTATCCGCACCTCGCGCACCCGCACCTCCACCACCTCCACCACCATAAGGATTATTGCCATTGCCGCGTCCACCTTCATTACCAAATATTTTATCACTCATATATGANGGATTTCTGGATGATGATATAAAATGCGAATTAACAGCGACAGTACCACCATTTACTATATTATCACGTGATATTAAACCACCATATAAATAATCCTTACCACCAGCACCGCCGCCGGAACCTCCGTCTCCTGCGTGTTGACCATTAGATACTCCACCGCCTTGACCACCCCCACCACCAATGGCTTTGTAAATAGTAGAATCATTTGTAATAATTTCGGTACTACCACCAATTTCGCCAATTTTCATAGCAGTTGATATAGAACCACCAATATTACCAGAAACTTCAACACCCATCCCACCCTTTCCGATTTTAAATTTATAATCTTGATTTGCTCTGAATGTATATGTATCAAAAATCAATGCACCTGCACCGCCGCCACCACCCATTTTTCTGCTACCCCCACCTCCTGCACCAACAACTAATATATCACAAGTTGTTTCTTCTACAAAATTAACATTATATTGCGTTGAATGATACTGATTATATAAATTATATATATCGGCACCTGTTAATGCTTTTTTATAAATTCTAAAATCATCTAAATATCCTCTATAACCTTGATTATTATTGGATTCATCGCCTGATAAAAATCTAAATGTACTTGTATCATTATTAAAGCCTACTCCAATAAGGCCATTATAAGTACTACTAGTAGTATTTAATATAGTAGGCAATAATATACCATTTTTATAAACATTAACTACGTCTTGTTTATCTATACCTGCTTTGAGATTAATAACAACAGCCAAATGAGTCCATGTATAGTATGGCATATGAAATCCAGAAGCATAATCATAATAAGCCCAATTATCGGGAGCAATATATACTTGCAATTTTGTACCAGATTGTCTAATAATAAATGAATCATCTTGTTTAAATATATGTTGTGTAATACCAGTGGACGTACTATATGTTTGTTTAACCCAAAAAGTAAAAGTAACCTCTAAATCTAATAGACTAGTCAACCAATTTTCAGGAGTTATATTATAGCCTCTTATATCATTGTGATCACTTTTATATAAAGAACCGACACCAACATATTTATCTTTGATAGTAAATATACCATCATTGCTTGTATTAGTTCTAGATGTTACCACTAAATTTATAGGATTAGGAGCTGAATTATAAAATAATGAATTATTGTCAAATTTCCACCAAACAATTAAATCAGAATTATCGGCATCAATGAACGGATATATAGTATCATTATATACAAAATTAAGATAATTATAAGAACTATCATTGTATGAATATTTGCTATTTAATATGGGTAATATATCAGGAGTATTATTTTTAATAATTTTGTTTTTGGTTTTAACTCTAACCATATCAACAATATAATTACTGGTGCCGTTGTCAATAAAAATATTACTTGTATTAATTGTAACAGGCATCAAGTTCTCTATATAAATTAATATATATATTTATACACAAGAAAAATGAAGTATAGACTTATATAATATTGTTATTTACAGCAGTTGGTTTATAATACTTATTGTTGGAGTTAACATAATTATCCTGTCTCAAATTATTAACATTAAATTGTATCCATTCATCTTCTGTGAAAATCTGTTTAGTTTGAAGTGCAATAGATAATTCAACATTAATTAATGGAACACCTCTAATGGGTCTAGATATTCCTACAAATTCCCAATATAATCCAGAAACTTTTTCATTTTTAACATAAATTTGTGTACTATTATTTCCACCAATATTATGTTCGCATATCAAATTGCCTCTATCATTTGTCAATTTAGAATTAACAATATCTTTATCATATCTTTCAGCAACAACTAACCAATCTATTTCAATATCATCAACTATATTTTCGCTTGTAATTGTAATTATACCATCTTTTATACTGCCGCGAACGCAATCATAAGTTTGATTATTTTGTAAAAATAGTTGACAATTATTGTTCAATGAATTAAATGTCCCTATTGTCATACCTCCATTATCATTACAATCATTATCTATTAGTACTTCTGCATATCCACCTGTTAATATTTTTTTCCCTCTATATATATTATCATATCGCGGTCCTTCAACGCTACCATGATATAAAAACATATTTTTACCTAGTGGATGCTTAATTTTGAAATTTTTAGAATATCCTGTAATTGTTCCTCTAACATCAAGAGCATTATCAGGACGTGAAGTTCCTATACCGACATTACCTAAATGATACGTGCAAATATCATTAATATTATAAGTCCATTCTTTGATATCATAAGTAAGATAGTTATATGTAGATTTATACTTAATTATAACAATGCCGGAACCACCAGCACCGCCGTTATTCAAAGACCCACCACCTCCTCCGCCTCCGGTATGATTTACTCCATAATTATTATATAAGTAATCGCTTCCATTACCACCGCCACCTAATCCGCCTCTGCCATCTTGTATAATTTCTCTGCGTATATTTTCCAATGTACCAGAACCACCTTTGCCTCCGCCGCCACCTCCTCCTCCATAAAATACTTTATTTCCACTAATAATTGTGGATGTACCATTGCCTCCTTTACCAGATTTACTATAACGATTAGAAGTACCATCCATGAAAGCATTTTGACCATTTGAACCATCTTTACCGCCCCCACCACCGCCACCGGAAGCAACACATATATCGTCATCTCCAACATTATCGCCAAATTTACCACCGGCGCCACCATTACCCGAATGTAAGGATATTATGGCGTTACCGCCAGCATCATAAATATGGGTTGTGGAACCTCCACCACCACCACCAGTAGAATCATTATTGACAGCTGTGTATGTGATCATAGGGTCAATATTATTTGTATCTCCTCCACTCCAAGATGTCCCACCTCCCCCACCAGCAGCAATATATAATGGAGTATTATTGTCTTTAATGTATATTTCAGAATTATATCCATTTGTAGCATTTTGAGTTAAATTACCATATAAATTGCTTCCACGACCACCATTGCCGACTTTTATAGTATATTCTTTACTATGAAAGGTAACATCAGAAAAATATTGAACATCGCCTCCGCCGCCCCCTGCACCATATTTACCCCCGCCACCACCACCACCAACTAATAATATATCACAAATTGTAGGTTCATTAAATTTCAATGTATATTCTGTAATATTAGGAGTATTTGTATAAGTATCACTAGATTTTCTGACAAAAATATAATAATTGTATTCTTCTGGTGGGTATTTCTTATAATCATTATTACCCGGCCATGTATTTCCAGGAACACCACTATATCCATATTCGGAATGTTCTTGATATATCATATGACCTTGTGAATTGTCAGAATCAGCAACTTGATGGTCCCATATATATGGGGATGTAGCATATGTTTCCGTATAACTATTATCAGAATCTCTATAATATTTAAATTTACCATTTGTTAATTTATTACCATCCAAGGCAGATGAGTCCTTCCAACCTGTTAAATCCAAAGTTGATGAACTAACTCGTAACCAAGATACAAAATCACCTTTAACAAATAATAATTCATCGTGAACACTATCGTCCCATGCCGTTGCCCATTCTTCTGTTTCTGAACGTGTACCTTCATTCATGCGATAATTACCTTGTAAATTGTCATTACCAGACCACCACCTTAAAGAAACAGGTTTATATTTCACCATAATCCATCCATTTACGCCGGATATATATTCTGCTTTTGATTGCATATAATTGATATAGGAATGTTTGAATGTTAATATTTTATAATCATTTTTAATTTTACCATCAGCGAGAACATATATTTCTCTATCAGTTAAAGCTTTATTATATATTCTGAAATCATCTAAATTACCGGAGAATGCTGTTTCGCCATCTTTGCCGATATACATAGTAGTAAAAGTATTAGTATAATGTTTGACATTTTGAACTCTTCTTTCGATTAGAGTACCATTAATATATTCTCTAATTTCAGTATTAGTTAATACGAATGCATAATGGTTCCATTGTTTTATTTGAAATGCATAGCCTTGGGTAGAACTACTTCCCTGGACACTTCCAATTTGATTTGTACTAGATTCCCCACTAGGACCATTCCATGTGGTGCATAATCTATGGCCATTGTCTCTAATATATAAATAAAACATATTAGTAGACCCATTTTTGAATTTGATAATATCTTGATAATCAGCACTATACCTTTCGTGAGAATAGAACCATAAACTAATAGTAAAATCAGTATATCTCAAATCAATTGTATTAGGTAGTTCTATTCTGTAATTAAGTTCATTATGACTATTTAATGATTCTTGACCAAATATTTTACGCGCAGATGTAGTTGATATTTTACCATTATATGAATATAATATATTCATATGATAATTATTACCACTACTATCATGAAAATCACCATCAAATTTATAATGAGCGACTAAATTATCAATATCACATTCAAGATAAGGGTATTCAGTTGTTTTATTATTATTTTGGGGATTATATGTTATTGGATTAGAACCAGGAACAATAACATAATTATTTGCAAGAGCTGTTATATCGGCGATAGTTAAAATTTTATTATAAATGCGCAAATCGTATATATCACCTTGAAAAGCTTCAACACTACTTTGAGCTGTTGAATTAAAAAGTACAAATTTTTGACTTTCATATATATTATTATTTATAAATCCAGAGGATAAATCGTCACCATTATCGCTGAACATAAAATCATCTGTTATATCTAAACCATTTAAATATGCCTTCATTGTTTTATTAGGCAAATCAACAGTAAATGTTAGATGATGCCAGTCATCAGACATATATGTATCAAATCGTTTAGATGAATTACTATATTGAATTTCAATACCCATGACTTTAAATTGATATATATATCCATCAGAATAGCTTCCTAATATAATTAAATCGCCNGTTGACGGTTGATACCTGAAAATACGTCCAGAACCATNATCGTTTCTAATCCAATAACAAAAAGATAATAGTTTAGTACCATCAGGTATGATAGTGTGATGATCATCAAAGACATATTTTGCATCTTGTGTAATTTTTAAAAATTTACTACCAATAATATTTGTATTATAATATGATACATCACCAAGAATATTATATAAAGTATGATTATATTTACTACTATCCATCATGTCACCATTAAGTTTTAGCCATAATAATAAAGTATTATCATCATTGTTAAGATAAGTATATTGTTGAATAACTTGGTCATTATAAATTGGGAAATTATCAACTTGATTATTAGTATTATCATATTCTTTACCATAAATATACCATTCATCAAAAATCAAATTAGTAACATTACCCACTAATTTATTAACAACNAGNCCGAAATGATTATAAACATTATCTGTTATTACGCTTTCATTATAGAAATATCCTAAATATATAATATTAGTAGTTTTATTAACTAATTCTGTCCAATTTATACCGTCATTGCTACCATATATTTTGTATTTTCCTGGTGAATAATTTTCATATGAATCTCTTTGCTTGAAAGCATATTTTGTTAAATTTATTTTAACTGGCATTTTTATTATAATCCAATCGCCTTTATATCCGGATACAATACTGTTATCACCATCATAAATACCCACGCTTGTATAAGTTGCATTAAAATGAGGACCAGTATTCATGGAAATATTAAATGCTGAATATCCATTTCTTTCACCATCATAGCTTTCGCTTTCCGATATTACATAAACACCATTGCCATAGCTTTCACCAGACACTAAGTGGTTCGCACTAGTAAAGTTTCTAATAGGTGGGTACATTTTTTCAGATTTATATTTAAAGTATCCATTAGGTTTATTAATTTCTCTCACATCATTTGGTATATATTTTTTACCATGCGATATCAATAAATCATTTTTATATAAATTACCATTATAATTAAATTCTCCATTGACTGTCAATGCTTTTGTATCGACAGCGTATGTACCAATACCAATATTTCCAATATTATAGGTATGACCATTATAATCACTATATGTCCATTGAGCTCCAAAATCAATATTATTTTTTAGTGTTAAATAACGTATTATAACAATTCCCGAACCACCCGCACCCGAATAATTAGTTTCAGATGCCACACCCCATTGTAATCCGCCTCCTCCGCCGCCTGTATCACTGTAACCTTTTTCGGCAAATGGTTGTCCACCAGCTCTGGAACCACCACCTCCTCCTCCACCTCCTATACCACCTTTACCCCCTGTATTATCTCCACCGCCTCCACCACCGCCTCCAAAATATCCATTTGCTCCGACATCATTACTAAATGTTGTAGATAAATCTATTCCAATACCACCATTTCCTTCATTTGTGGAAGAATTGCCATTATAACCAGCTGCTCCCGCGCCACCTCCTCCACCACCCATTGCATCTTCATCACCTGACAAGTTCTTATATCCATATCCCCCATTATTGCCATAAATATTAAGATCAGTTTCTGTATCATTTGTATATGCGTATAAATACCCATATGTTGTTTTATCATTAGATTGAATTGTAGAACCATAATTATCCGCTCTAAATGGTTCATCATAACCTCCACCGCCACCAGACCCCCCATTTCTTCCATTAGGATCATCACTAGAATCTTCACCTTCGCCTCTACCACCACCACCACCGCCTAATGAAATAGCGCCTAAAAAAGATGAACTATATCCATCATTACCTTCTGTATTATCTGTAATAATACTAGTTCCACCTTTACCTACTTTAATATCATAAGTACCGGCGGGTATGGATACATTTTTAGAGAATATAATACCACCTGCGCCGCCACCACCTCCATTTATTGTACCACCGCTACCTCCTCCACCAACAATAAGAATATCACACAGCGTGTCTTCTGGAAAAGTAATAGAATAATCTGTTTGATTTTCGCCAGTATTACGAAATGCGATATATTTGTAATCAGTATCATTTTTATAAGTTTTTATAACTGGACGCTCAATATATTCGTAACCATATAATTTAAATGTTCCGGTAGAAAACCATGTATCACTTGATAACTTTCGTATTATCCATCTAAAATATTTATAAGGCAGAGGTTCAGAAAATGTCTGAAAAAATATATCAGTTTGGTTTGCTGGCGTAGAAGCTATAACGTCAGGAGAAACTAAATCACTGGGAACATTATGAATGGGTGTCCAGATATTTCTATCATTGCTCCCACATATTAACCATATTACGGGTTTGCGTTTACTACGATTAGAGCTACTATCATTAAGACTCCACGAATATTTATTTAATATCATTTTTCTATTTGTACCGATTTCCAACCATATACCTTTATACATTGTTCCATCTGATAATAATGTTGTATCATGATTATTGTAAGCATATTGATTATAAATAGTATCCGACATCCAATTATAATATTGAATATACCAGTTATTGGCTTTATTATTATCAAGGACTTCGTACCATTTACCACCAGTTTCACCACAATGATTTGTTCTAAATTCGTATAAATACCCATCAATAATTTGAGAAAAACCTACTATTGTGTTAGCAGTATTGTAAGTACCAGTTGATATGGCATTCATATATGTAGAATATCCATTTACATCAATAATAGCACTTAAATTAAAATCAAAATTTTGTTGACCATCAGAGGTGGAAGCGGGAAGCCCAACAGGTGCTGATCTAGGGAATTGTTCTTCGCTATTAAATTTTGAGATAGAGGTATATTGTTCAAATGTGGGGTCTTTAAAATATTCATTGTAATTGCCATTAGATTTTATTGTATCAAATATGATATTACTTGATGCATATTCGACAATTATATTACTACTTGATAATGTAATAGGCATAAAGTTCTCTATATAAATTATTATATATATATTACAATAAAAATCTTGAATAAGACATGCACATTATAAATATTAATTTAAAAAATAAACAATATTAATAGATTAACTATATACATGGTATTTAAAAATTCTTACGAAAAAATTGTATTAATTTTATCATTAATAACACTTATACTTGTGATATATTATCTAGTTAATACATATTTCAACCACAATATTATTCTAGAAAAATTTAGTGAAAAAAATTTATATAAGGATGTAAAATTCAGAGATTGTCAAGTATATTTTACTAACGATAAAGAAAAGTGCGATAGAGACTACGTAGCAAATAACAAAGATACATGCAAATATATGTTTGAAGATTGGAAGGAAATAGATAAAATAGGTGATGGTGCAATAAAAAAACATAAAGTTTATGTTGATAATAAACTAAATGAAGATGATTATGCAAATATTAGAGAAGAAACCAGATGTTTTTATAAATTACAAGAAGATGATGACAAAAGCGGAGACAATACTATGATAATAGATAATAATTTTTATACATATAATGATTTTTATCCGTTTAGTATTGACAATAGTATTTGTAATATCGTAGCGCCAATTAAAACAGGTATAAACGGTAAACAGTTTTATGAGTTTATCTTAGATAAAAGAAATAATTTGGTAAATATTAAAAAGGTAAGTATTAATGCGCAGCAAAATAGTTTCATAATTGATTCTACATTTACTATATCTAATTTTATAGAACAATATGGAAATGGGTTAGAATACTATAACAAAGATGCGTTTAAAATTTATAAAGTATCTAAATTTCCAGATTTTGATGTAAAAGTGCATAAATTTACTTATAATTATTTATGTTATAACACACAAATAAAGAATTACAGTATAATAAATGCTAAATTACAATTAAATAATTTTATAAACTTATCAAATAAAGAAGAAATTATACAATTACCAGACAATATCAATACGAATATACCAGGAATAAAATGGGATAATTATAAAAATAGTAATAGTAAAAGCAGATCGGACAAAAAAAGCGCAATAATAAAAGCATTAGAAGATAGACGAAAAGTTATCCAAGATGAAATAGATGAAAAAGATGCAGCGACATCAACAGAATTATCATTAATAAAACAGGTAATTATAGACGATAGTGTGATAAGAAAATATCAGTTAACTACATATTATGATTCAAATAAAGAGATATGGAACCAAGCCAAATTTTTAAATCAGTTTAGTGTTCACAATTATAAAAGAGAATATTTAACTAAATCTGCTAATGCAACAATTGATACTACAATAGTTGATGTAACAATAAGAATTAAAAACAATTTTCAAAAAGGTTTAAAATGGTTCAAAGTAGATGGTTATTATCATAATAATATAGAATATATCAGAAACAAAGATCAAAATTATTCAATTCAACAGGAATCTGGTTCAAAAACAACAAAGTTTAAAGGATTGTACGAATTGACAAATGAAACATTATCTGCAGATCATGGTAATTACTATACAATGTGGTTTACGGGATATTTTTACGCACACGAAGCAGGTAATTATATTTTTGGAACAAACTCTGATGACGGATCGTATGTTTATTTAAACGATAAATTAATAGTAAATAATGGTGGAACTCGCGGAACTCACGGAATGCAAGAGAGAGTAAGCGGTAATAATTATTTAAATAAAAAGGAAATCTATAAACTAGATATATATTTTGGCGAGGATGGTGGAGGTGATGATTTAGAATTTTTTTGGAAAAAAGATGTACAAGGTGGGGGTCAAAAAATATATACTTCTGATTTTAATGGTGAAACATGGATATATCATACAGTCCCTGCTTTTCCCTGGACGCCATTCACAGAAGGTGATTTAGCTAAGCCAAGCAATGATATACCTCTTATAGGAAATACACAATATGTTGACTGTATATATAGTGATTTAAATAACAAGATATTGTCTGATTCGTCGGGTGATATTTATTATGAATTTAAGAATACTGATTTTATTTATGATGTAAAAGTCAATAGAAATATCGAAACAAGCATTTTAGTTGTTGGAGGAGGAGGTGGGGGTGGAGCTTTTGGCGGAGGTGGTGGTGGTGGAACAGTATTATTATCTGAATCAAAAGAATTAGCCAAAAATGATTCGTGTATCATAAAAGTAGGAAATGGAGGTAATGGCGCCACCGTATATAATAATGGTGTAAATGGCAAGAATGGTATAGATAGTTCAATAACGATTAATAGCATATCTTATGATGCAAAGGGAGGAGGAGGAGGTGGGACACGTAAACAACATCCTTATATTGGTGTAAATGGAAATGACGGTGGATCAGGTGGTGGAGGATCTCATTCTAACGTATCAGGAAAACAGGCTATGGGAGGGGTATCTGATAAAGTATCTTATGATGGGTGGAAATCTTATGGTAATAATGGGGGTAAAGGGAGAAATGGAACAGGCGGGGGTCATCCAGATCATGCTTCGGGTGGTGGTGGTGGAGCAGGATTTCGCGGCGAAGATGCAATACAAACAACTCAACAATATAGGAATTTTACATCTAGTGGCGGTGGAGGGGATGGTGGTGTTGGTAAAAACTTAATTAGTTATTTTGGTAGTAATGCAGGTGAAAATGGTTTTTTTGGAGGTGGGGGCGGTGGTAGCACTTACCATACAAATGGCAGAGTTGGTTGGGGAAGTAGCTATACGGGTATAAGTGATGATAAAAGACAATATGGCGGCGGTGGTGATGGTGGGTATAGGCATGGGCATGGGAAACCTGGCATGAAAGCAACAGGTGGTGGTGGAGGAGGGGGTGGCGCGCGCAGTGACCGTAGTGGACGAGGAGGGTCGGGTGTTGTAATTTTAAGAATTAAAAGCACACCTTCTACGAAGTTAGCAAAATGTAATTATTATATACCACCAATATCGCAGATAACTCCATATTTACCTAAATCTGATGTAATGAGTTCAAAGATAAAGTTTCAAGTTATAAATCAGGCAAATCCAAAATCATTATTTTATTCATCATATATATACTTAAAGAAAGGTTATTACAAATTTAATTTTGATATTGATACATCGGAACATGACGATTTATATACTAAATCTAGAATACTAATTTACAATGATAAAGATAAAAAAACATTTATATCAGTGTATAAAGATAATTTAGTTACAAAAAAATGGGTATATATTCCTGATACTAAATATTATATTATTAATTTATGTATTGTATACATTAGTGGTAGAAAATATGATATTCCTTTTTCAGTAAAGGCTAGATACACAAAAGAAGAAAAAACTAATGCAATTCAATTTTCAAATAGCGAACTAAGTATTGACAAATATGAAGGCGTCACTAGTAGTGATAGTACAAACTATAAAGATATGACAGGCTATATATATAGACTAAATGATGACGATATAGATAGAATTAATAATATGGCCGACGAATATAATACTAATTTTAATAAATTTTTAGAATCATATTTTTTGTTAAATACATCGTTTGGAAAAGTTATTGATTACTTTAAATTACTTGGTAAAAGAAATAATGAAAAAAAGAGTAATATAAATATCCAAAAAATAGATAAATTAATTGAATATTTGAATAATATAAATTTGAACGAATATTTTGATAAGACAAGTGATAATCTGAATTTGTCAAGCACAGCAAAGTCTATATTTGCACAAAATACAATACTTGATATAAATGATTATATTACTTTTAAACAATATAAACAAGATGATAAAAATGAATTGAAAGGCGCGGATTACACATTTGATATGCTTAAACATGCTGATCGTTCAATATATATGGAAGTCTTTTAAATAATATATCAATGATTGTATTAAAATATTTATTATTTACGTCGCATATATTTTTAATACTATATACATTATATCCCTTTTCCCCGGTAATACATATATATCATTGATTGTATATACAAGTTGGAAAATAAATGATAATTATTGCATATTATCGCAAATAGAATACGAATGGTATGGAGAAACGTGGCTATCAAAAACATTAAAACCGGTTAGTAATAAAGAAAAGTATTTGCTTTCAATATCTCAATCGGTTAAACTTATTTCTTGGCTTTCGGTTTAGCAGTTGGCTTGGCTTTTGGTTTAGTAGCTGGCTTGGCTTTTGGTTTAGCAGTTGGCTTGGCGGCTGGCTTAGCAACTGGCTTGGCTTTAGGTTTGGCAACTGGCTTGGCTTTTGGTTTGGCAACTGGCTTGGCTTTAGGTTTGGCAACTGGCTTGGCTTTTGGTTTAGCAGTTGGCTTGGCAGCTGGTTTGATATTTAAATTAATCTTTAATAATTTTTTTATAATTGTTGACATTTTTTTTAGAGATTTTTGATTTACATTTGCTTTATATTTTCTTTTACCACCTAGTTTGGATTCTCCCCCTGAGCCTTCTCCCAATACTGTTGTTGGTTGTGATGCTGGTTGTGGTGGTGATGCTGGTTGTGGTGGTGATGCTGGTTGTGGTGGTGCTGTTCCTGCTGGATCTTCTTTTAGTATACCATCGATGTTAATATGATAATCTTCAATTATATTGAATAATGCCTTTACTATATTAATAAGGTTACCTTTTTTAAATGTTTCTTCATTTTCTATTTTCATTTTTTTAAATATTCCGTCCGTATCGTGTTTAGTTAGTTCTTCACTTAAAAATATATATGTGTTTTTATATCTGTTAACTGTAATATTTACGATTACGCACTTAACATATTCGTTAAGCTTCTTTACAAGTTCATCATCATTAATTTTGCCTTTACCTGGTTTATAATATGCTAAATCCCTACCATTATAAACAATTATATGAATTTTTTTTTCTTCTTCATTAAAATCTCCAAGTTTTACTATTTTTTTATCATCATCTTCGTTCTTATTGAAATAATATATTTCCCCTTTAATATTTTCACCATTATTGGTCTTAATTGTCAACGCGAATATGCTATTTTTATTATCGACCACATCCATCAAAACGGCATAATATTTATCAGCACTCATTTATACTACTAATTAAGTATATAATTTTTAAAAATAGTAAATATAATGGCTCGCGATATTGTATTTTTAAAATATATTATAAATAAGAACATAGAGTATTAATTTAATGAAAGGCAGATCGCAAAGTGTTTTGCTCGCTAAAATAAAAGAACTCGACGAGGGCAACAAAAGCATAGTCGGCTCACCAAGCTACGCACAGAAAGGCCAAATTGGCCAAAAAAACCAGTGGGAGAAGGATATGGAGGAGAAGCATAGGAAGGATATGGAGGTGAAGGGGCGCCGGGAACACGCGAGGCGTGCCGCGATACGTGCCGCAAAACAAGCCGCAACACAGCCGCAACACAGCCGCAACACAGCCGCTTCTTCCTTCAATGAAAGGCAACGAGGATACAGACAGGCTGCGGCGGAGCGGCGCGCAGTAGAAGCGGAGAATAAGCTGGCCGGTGAGGAGGCGGCAGAGGCAGAGCGCAAGGAAGAGGAGGAGGAGGATAGGCTGAGAAAGGAGGCGGCGGAGGCGGAGCTGCGCAAGCAGGAGGAGGAGGATAGGCTGAGAAAGGAGGCGGCGGAGGAGAGGAAGCGCAAGGAGGAGGAGGAGAGGAAGCGCAAGGAGGAGGAGGAGAGGAAGCGCAAGGAGGAGGAGGAAAGAAAGCGAAAGGCTGAGGAGG
>JGI24539J26755_10000536_pt1 | contig 18008 bp, 20 predicted proteins | sample NorSeaMetagenome_2_FD_26755 | JGI IMG/M metagenome (IMG submission 26755) | reverse complement strand
TCCCCATTGCTACATAAGGGCTGAAAAATGGATATTTAAGAACCATCGGGTCAACAGCCAACCATCTCCCCAAACCAGGATTATAAAGTCTAGCACCAAAGTCATAGCTCATACCTTTCTTTCCGCCAGCTAAGTCATCATCCTTCTCCATTCCGTTGAAGCCATAACGGTATTCATCAGAACTCATATTACGATCTGGCATTTGCATACCGAATGGATAATAATCATTTGCAGATTGAATATCAGCTTCAAACCCATCGACGGTAACTCCATCAGTAGTTTTAGAATTTACCCTATCACTTACTACCGCAAGTACGTTTCCTAAATGATTGCTTAATTCATAAGATTTCTGACCTCTATAAGTACTCATTTCAATTGAAGGTAATGCTTCGTTTTTAGTAATTCCTGGTTTAATATCATCAAATTTAACTCCTGTGAATGATGTAGTAAAATCATGGGAAGCAACTAAACCTGTTTTTGGTTTAAATAGACCTAAACAACTACTTCCATATAAACTTTGTTCGGAAAGAACAAGCTCTGATTTATATTGATTACCACCAATACTACTGTATGTTTTGTTATAAACAGCCATATTAAGACAATCTGTATTTATAATCCTCGTAACTGAATGATTTTAATAGCTTAAACTTATTGTCCTTAGTAATTAATCCTATTGAGGGATGGTTTACGCCATTAAAAAATGAGGTTTTCACAAATGTGTAATGAATCATATCTTTAAAAATAACAGGATCGTCCACCTTTAGCTTTTCTTTAAAATAAAATCCTTTTACAAAATCACCGCTCATACAGGTATTACCACCCAAAACATGAGCAACACCAATTTCCGTTTCATTAATAACANTTGGTTTATAAGGCATTTCTAAACAGTCTGGCATATGAGCTGAAAAAGAAACGTTTAAAATTGCGGTTGTTTCCCCATCATTTTCTACAATATCTTCAACCTTACTTAGTAAACAACCAACCTCCCAACCAATAGCCTCGCCTGGTTCTAAAAAAACATTAATTTTATAGTTTTGTCGTAAATGAGAAATAAGCTCAATTAACAATTCCGTATTATAATTTTCTTTGGTTATCAGATGACCTCCTCCAATATTTATCCATTCAGCTTGATGTAATAAATGACCAAAATCAGACTCAATAATTTCTAACACTTTCTCTAAATCTGAAGCACCAGACTCACAAAGTGCGTGAAAATGTAAACCCGTAATTCCTTCTGGCAATTCATTGAGCATTTTATCTTTAGTAACGCCAAGTCTGCTTCCTGAAACACATGGGTTATATTTATCAAACATAACATCTGAAAACTCGGGATTTAGTCTGACTCCATACTTTACATTAGTTTTAAGCGCGCCTTTAAATTTATTAAATTGACTTAATGAATTGAAAGTTATGTGAGATGAAATCTCTTGTACTTCATTAAATTCACTTTCGCTATAAACTACAAAGCANCAATGNGCCTTAGTACCCATTTCATTATAAATAAGTTTAGCTTCATTTAAAGAACTCGCTGTTGCACCAGTAATATATCTCTTCATTTCAGGAAACATACTCCACATCGAAAATCCTTTTAAAGCACAAAGTACTTTACCACCGGAAGCTATCTCAAGTAGACGAAAAGCTTTCATGTTTTCAATAAATTTACTTTCCTCTAAAACATAACAAGGATTTGGAATATCCTTTAAAAAGTCGATTATTTTGAACATACTTCAAAGTTAAATCTATCCTACCAACTAAAAAAATCAAACCATTACAAACAAGAATGTTATATTTCTTAATGGAAAAAATAACAAGTGTTAATATACGTTCTTTTTGACTGTACAAACATTAGATTAAAAATCAGGTTCATATTGCTAANTGTGTTTCTAAGCTTTATGCACCAAATAAATATAAAGAAGAACCGTTCTTGAAAAAAGTAATCTGTTTATGAAGATATAATTGTTATTTTGCAATATGAGTTCTTTCTAATTTGCTGTACAGCGTTTACTCAACTTATTCATTTACTCAAAATTTTAATATGCTTCTATGAAAAAAATTAGTACTACAAACACCAAAAACATTATTTAGTATACTGTCTCACAACAGACAAACACCTAAGATTAAAATGTCAATATTGCAATCATTCTAATTCATTAAGCGATAAGTTGAATAACAGTTCATGAATAAAACGATAATTTACTCTTTATTATTCCTTTTTAGTTTTGTGCTAAAAGGCCAAAAAACAATCGACGATTTAAATACTTTTTTTAAAAATAATGTTCATAATGGAAAGGTTGATTATAGTAGTATAAAATCGAATGAACTAGTAAAGTTAGATGGATTAATAAAAATGACTAAAAATGCTGTACAATCGAATAAAATAGATCAACAAAAAGCAAATTACATAAATCTATACAACCTTCTGGTAATAAAACAAATAGTAAAAAACCCAACTGTTTCAAGTCCAAATGAAATCCAAGGTTTTTTCGATAAAAATAAATTTGTAATAAATGGAGAAAAAACAACATTAAACAACTTAGAAAATAAAATTATTCGTCCCCTGTTTAATGATCCTCGAATTCATTTCGCATTAGTATGCGGCGCTATTGGCTGTCCTCCAATTCAAAAATTTGCTTTTCAAAAAGAAAAGTTAGAAGAACAACTAAATAAAGTGACCTTCGAAGCTATTAACAATCCCAACTTCATTAAAATTGAAACAAATGGGAAAAGCGCTCAAATCTCCGAAATTTTCAAATGGTATATTGAAGATTTTGGAGGGAAATCAAGCGATATAATTAATTTTATTAATAAATATTTAACAAGACAAAAAAAAACAATTTCTTCAATTAGCTACTATCCTTACAATTGGTCTTTAAATAACTACTCCAGTAATTTAAAAGAAGATTCTTCTTCAAATGTAAAAATATATACTCCTTCTGCGCTTTTGAAAAAGGGGCAAATTGAGGTTCAATTATTTAATAATTTATACACGCAAACAGCATGGAGGAATCAAAATGGGAAACGTGAAAACTTACCAGAAAGATCAACATGGAATACAATGCTATATACTTTTAACTATGGAATATCGAAATCAGGTAGATTCAACTTAGGTTTTGATGTTAATCTAAGATCGACAACAAACGGACCGAAGGAATCAAATTCCTTAGATATCTTTAAGTTTGAACAAAATAATAAAAGTAGAACAACGATTTCTACTGTTGGACCTAAAATTAAATGGAGTCCGATAAAAAAGTTTCCGAAATTCTCAATACAAAGCTCATTTCAAATACCTGTATCGGATAGTTTAGAAATAAAAAAGAATAGGCCTTGGTTAGATCATCATAAATATACTTGGTGGACACAGTTTTTCTTTGATAAACCCATAGGGAATAAGTATCAACTTTTTACTGAATTAGATTTTCTATTTAGAACGCCTACATATTCTAAAAGTTATGATTTCACAAAATCCACTTTATCAACTCCAATAAGTGTGTTCTTAAGTTATTTTCCTTCAAANAAAAGTACAGNATACGTACAGTATCAATACGCACCAACATTAACAAGTTTTCACGATTACTATATGCAAGTTGGCTTAGGTGGGAAATACCAAATTTTTAATAAATTACAAATAGAATTAAGTTGTACTAATTTCTTTGCTGGCCAGAATAATGGGGCTGGAAGCACTTATAATTTAGGATTAAGATATATACGTTAATAGGAAGAGTTTAATCTGTTTTTTAAAACTACAAAACCTTCTTTAAATTCATTTTTAATTTTGTCCTCAACACCTACAAGAGNTGCAAAAAGAGGTGCTTTAAAAGCTACACTCCAAGAAAGTTCTGAGCCACTTTCTAAGTTCTTTAAATCAAAATGATAAAACAATTCATTACCTCCTTTGAGTCGTAAAATAATCTCTGCAGATTCTAAAGGTTTTATATTTATAACTTCATATTCATTTATAAACAAGCCTTTCTTTCCTTTAGTAACAGCTTTCATACCTATCCCTGGAGTTCCAATAAATTCGACTGAAATTAAAGAATCTTTTATAGCCCTTGGATCCCATTCTTGAAATTTTTTTAAATCAACAATTTCTTCTAGAACATAGAAGGAAGATTTACTTAGTTTTACTTTCTCTATTACAGAAACTTCAGTATCTATAAAAAACAATGCTGAAGCACCAATAAAACAGACTACAATTCCTATAAGCAACCCTTTACCAAACATATCAACATATTTATAGTTTCGATACAAAAAAAGCCATCCTAAATGGATGGCTTTTGTATTAAAAATTATTTAATAATTAATCTTCAAATTTCTCCATTACAGTTTTACTAATTCCTACGTTAGAAAAACCTCCATCGTGAAATAAATTTTGCATTGTTACATATTTTGTGAAATCAGAAAACAATGACAAAACATAATTTGCACAGTCAATAGAAGGAGCGTTACCTAATGGTGACATTTCATTAGCATAATTATAGAAACCACCGAATCCTTTGATTCCCTTACCAGCAGTTGTCATAGTAGGAGATTGTGAAACAGTATTGATTCTAACATTTTTTTCATTACCATAATGGTAACCAAAAGATCTAGCAATAGATTCTAATACTGATTTAGCTTCAGCCATATCAGAATAATCAGGGAAAGTTCGTTGAGCAGCAATATATGACAATCCAACAACAGAACCCCACTCATTAATTGCATCAAGCTTTTTAGCAGTTGCTAAAATTCTGTGAAATGACAAAGCAGATATATCTATTGTCTTTTTATAAAAATCATAATTTAAATCTGTGTATTCCTTCTTTTTACGAACGTTTGGTGACATACCAATTGAATGTAATACAAAGTCTATTTTTCCTCCTAAAACTTCTTGAGCCTCAATAAACAACTTTTCTAAGTCCTCATTATCAGTAGCGTCAGCAGGAATAACCTTAGCACCAGTCTTTTCTGCTAATTTATTAATTTCACCCATTCGCAATGCTATAGGCGCATTAGTTAATACAAATTCAGCACCTTCTTCGGCAGCTCTTTCTGCAACTTTCCAAGCAATAGAGTTGTCATCTAAAGCTCCAAATATTATACCTTTTTTTCCTTTTAATAAACCGTAAGACATACTTTATTCTTTTAATAAGCTACAAATATAGACCATTTTTACAATAATTCTTGATGTAATGAAATAATTTGAGGCAATAGTTTTTGGGTTGAATTATTTATTGTGAAATCTGAATATTTAATACGTTCCTCTTCCGACCATTGCTTATCAATTATAGCATTAATTTCGGAAACAGACCTCCCATCACGTTGTATAATTCTATTAACTCTTAAAGCCTTAGAACAAGAAACATTTACAATTATATCACAGGACTTATATGCTCCACTTTCAAAAAGTATAGCAGCTTCNTTCAATATATATGAGGCGTCTTGTTTTNATAACCATTTATCGAATTCTTGCTTAACTAAAGGATGTAATAAATCATTTAACCAAGCTAAAGCAACCTTATTATTAAAAACGTATTTAGTTAAATTAGATTTGCTTAATTTATTATCTGAAACGACTTGTTCACCAAACTTTTCAACTACAATCTTGGATACCGTTTCTGAAAACAAAATTTCTTTTGATACNTTATCACTATAAAAAACAGGAGTCCCGAGGAGTTCAAAAACTTTACAAACGGTAGTTTTCCCACTACCTATCCCTCCAGTTAATCCTACTACTTTCATCTCAATCTTTTGTTCTTAAGATATATTCTACGCTGTAAGGTTCGATTTTAACTTCCTTAACATTCTTTGGTTGTTCTTCTAAGCTTATACTTATTTTCTTAAAAGATGCATCAATATCTTTAAAATCGATAAATGGCTTAAATGACCTTGGNGATATTTCAGAAAACTGCTTATTACCACAAACAAAGGTTATCTTAACTTCATTAGGGAAAAGCTTAACCTCTAATGAATCTGGTTTATTCCTAACCTGTATAGGTACCTCAAACGTAAATTTATCAATACTTTCAACACCTATAAAAACGCGAATACTATCTGTAAATAATGAATCAATCCCATTAGGTTTAATTAAAGGATAGATCTTATCTAAATTTGTCTCAAGAAGTTCTAAATTGATTAAATCAGTGTATATAGTATCAATATCATTTAAAATTGATTTTGCTCCAATTACTTTAATATTTTTTGGATATTCGACTGCCTTTCCGAAATAAAAATGTTCTTTGGTACTATCTACTTTAAATACAAACTTTGTAAAAACGTTTTTAGTTATTCTAGGAGAAAATAATATTTTAACNGTATCTAAAGGAAAAGAAATTCCTTTCACTTTTGCCGATAATGCTTTAACTATTTTTTCTTCATTCCTTTTAGGAAGCCAAACATATTGGTTAATATCTGCTTTTTTAGATACTGCAATTGAGCTTAAATCGATTGTTACTTTTGGGTGATCTATTCCAAACCTATTAAATATTAAATCAAAACCTTGTGCTCTTATCTTTACAGGGAAACTAATTAATTTATTACCAATAAGGACTTGATCCTTAGGAAGGTTTGTAAACCGAACATCAACTAGGACCTCTTCTTCGCCTTCTTCTGAGAATTTTAACAAAGTCCATAACAAAGACGAAACAAACAAACACCAAATAAAAACAGTTAATTGCTGTTTACCTTTTGGTAAAATATTACTTAATATGTTTTTGGTTAAATTCAATATAATTGTTAAAAAAAAGTCTCGAATTAAATTCGAGACTTTTTAATTATTTTATTTCTGCTGTATCAAGATCTTCGTTATCATCAACCGACTCTAGTAAAATCGGATTGCTTATCTGCTTTATACTTGACTTTGCAATTTCAGACCAATTTGTTTTTGGAAAAGTTCTATAAAGCACCTTNTAAGCATCTTTAGCGCCTTCCAAATCCTTGAANAAAACTTCTTTTGTTCTACCAATGAAATACATGGATTTCGGCACTAAAGAACTGTTAGGGAAAGGAATCAATTAAATATGTTAANTACTTTTCAGATCTTTNACCATCTCTACTATTNAAGGAGGANACTCCTGCTGAACAAAGAACATTTGCCAACTCAGATGATTTNGGGTGTTCTGCAATNAATGCGTCAACAAANTANGCCATNCTATCTGTNAGCGGAACTAAATCTTCTTGTTTNTATTTTNAAGGGTTAGTGAAAATTTCTTCAAATTGAGATTTAAATTTAGAAAAACCATCAATTAATTCTTTTTCAGAAAGATTAGACTTTTCTCTAACTTTNTCAGTAGAGCCACCCCCACAAGAACTCAAAACAACAGCAGNAAATATTGGTAAAAAAATCTTTTTCATTTTNTTAATTTTTATTTAGGAAACCTCATTCGGTAACCAGTTTTTACAATTCCTTTGGTAATATCGGTTAATTTACGCTTTATCATTTGTTTTTTCAAAGGATTTATCTTGTCTATAAATAAAATTCCTTCAATATGATCATATTCATGTTGAATCACTCTAGCTGCTAAACCAGAAAATTCTTCTTCAAATGTATTAAAATTCTCGTCTTGATACTTAATTTTTATTGTTTCATATCGTTTTACATTCTCTCTAACCTTTGGAATACTCAAACAACCTTCCTGAAACAACCATTCTTCACCACTTTCTTCAACAATTTCTGCATTAATAAAAGTCTTTTTAAAACCTTCCAATTTAGGCTCTTCTTCAGAAAACGGACTAGCATCAATAACAAAAAGACGAATAGCCTTACCTATTTGAGGAGCTGCTATACCTACTCCTTCAGCAGCATACATGGTTTCCCACATATTTTCAATTAATTCAGAAAGCCCTTCAAAATCACTAGAAATATCTTCNCCAACTTTCCTTAAAACAGGATCTCCAAATGCAATAACGGGTAAAATCATAATNCAAAAGTAATATTATTCCACTGGACTAAAAACCATTCGAGCGACTATCTAAGAATGATTGTAAAATAATCGATGCGCTCACNTTATCTAAAACACCTTTTTCTTGACGCTTTTTCTTTTTTACACCTCCAATAATCATAGACTTAGCAGCCATTTTACTTGTAAANCTTTCATCCACTAATTCAACTTTTAAATTGGGGATTTTCCTTTTTAAATGAATAACAAATTCTTGAACTTTTTTAGTAGAATGCGTTGCTGAAGTATCTAAATTTTTAGGTTCCCCTATAATTACAGCCTCTAAATTATGTTTTTTCTGATATTCTAAAATAAAATTTATGATGTCAGATATATGAATAGTAGTTAAAGGACTGGCTATAATTTGCAAATCATCTGTTTCTGCAACCCCTACTCTTTTTGTCCCGTAGTCTAAGCCTATCAATCTTCCCATAAAAATCTTTAAATTTGTATTTCAATTTTGTACGTTTTGGAAAATTACAACAAAATACTCACCATTCAAACAGCCTTTATAGGAGATGTTATTTTAGCAACATCTTTATTGGAGACTTTACAGCTGAATTTCCCAAATACTAAAATTGACATTGTAGTTAGAAAAGGAAATGAATCGCTTTTTAAAGACCATCCTTTTATTAATAAAATATATGTTTGGGACAAAAAAAATGGAAAAACTANAAATTTNTTTCATATTTTAAAAGAAGTTAGGAAACAAGAATATGATCTTGTGCTTGTTGTTCAACGATTTTTCAATGCAGGTTTATTAGCTAGTTTTTCAAAAGGAAAGAAAATAATAGGTTTTGATAAAAATCCTCTTTCGTTTTTATTTAATGAAAAAGTCCCTCATGAAATTGGAGCATCTAGACACGAAGTAGAAAGAAACTACGATTTAATAAAAAGTTTTGCTCCAAAATTCAGCAAGCACTTGAAATTATACCCAAGTCAAAATGATTACGAAAAAGTAGCCATTTACACAAAAACAGAATTTATCGTTATTGCTCCAGCCTCTGTTTGGTTTACTAAACAATTTCCAAAAGAAAAATGGATTGAATTTTTAGATCATTTAAATGACATGAAAGTTTATATTATTGGAGCTCCAAGCGACATNGAATTAGCTGAAACAATAATATCAACTACCAAAAACCTAAATGTNACAAACTTATGTGGTAGATTAAATTTACTTCAAAGTACTGCNTTAATGAAGCAAGCTAAAATGAATTATGTAAATGATTCAGCCCCACAGCATCTTGCCTCATCTGTNAATGCTCCAACTTCTACAATATTCTGTAGTACTGTTCCTGAGTTTGGNTTTGGTCCACTTTCTGATAATGCTAAAATAATAGAATTAGAAAAACCAATAGACTGCAGGCCTTGTGGGTTGCATGGNCATAAATCCTGCCCAGAAAAACACTTTAATTGTGCCAATAACATTAATATAAACCANCTAGTTTCTCGCCTAAATGGATAATTCCGCTAAAATAAATCAGGCTATTAAAATAGTTAAAGATGGTGGAACTTTCTTATACCCTACAGAAACTGTAATAGGCTTAGGTTGTGATGCAACTAATGAAGTGGCAATTTCAAAATTATATCAAATAAAAATAAGACCTGAGGAGAAAAGCTTTATAATATTGGTTGATAGTGTTGAAATGATAAAAAAATATTGTCCATTAATTAATAAATTTGAAATAAAACTACTCAACCAAAATAAACCAACAACGGTAATTCTTAGAAACATAAAACACCTNCCCTCGTCATTATTATTCCATGACGGAAGTATTGGTGTTAGAATCACGAAACATCCACTAATAAAAACTTTTATAAGCACTTTAAATAAACCAATTGTTTCTACATCAGCTAATATTAGTGGAGAACCAACAATTGATAGTTGGGAAAATGTTAATCCAGTTATTTTGGAGCTTATTGATTATAACTTAAATTTACATTCCAAGTACAAAACCACTAAAACACCTTCTCAAATAGTTAAGGTTGTTAATGGTAAGACTATTTTTATAAGAAGATAATTGGCACAAGAAATTTTAAAAAACAAGATATTTAAGATCATTTCTGAAACAGCTCAGGAACTAAATGTCCGCGCGTTTGTTATTGGTGGTTACGTAAGAGATATATACTTAGAAAGACCATCAAAAGATATTGATATCGTTGTTGAAGGTAAAGGTATAGAACTTGCCCTTGCTACAGCAAAAAAAGTGGGGAACCCAAAAGTAAGTGTTTTCAAATCTTTTGGCACAGCGATGTTTAATTTCCAAGGAATGGAAATAGAGTTTGTTGGCGCTCGAAAGGAATCTTACAACCGAGATTCAAGAAAGCCAATTGTTGAAGATGGAACACTTAAGGAAGATCAAGACAGAAGAGATTTTACTATAAACGCCCTTGCACTGAGTTTGCAAAAAGATAACTTCGGCGATTTAATTGATCCATTTGGAGGCATAGTCCATATGGGTGATAAATTATTAATAACACCTTTAGATCCTGATATAACATATAGTGATGATCCATTAAGGATGATGCGTGCGATTCGCTTCTCAACACAATTAGGATTTAAAATTGAAACATCTTCCTTTGAAGCAATTGTAAGAAATTCGGATCGTCTTAAAATCGTTTCAATGGAACGGATTTTAACTGAGTTTAATAAAATATTACTTGCTCCAGTTCCTTCAATTGGTTTAAAACTACTTTTTGAAGCAAACTTACTTCAGCAATTTTTCCCAGAAATGATTAAACTTCACGGGGTTAGAACAATAGACGGAAAAGGACATAAAGACAATTTCTACCATACCTTACAAGTAGTTGATAACATATCCAAAAACACAGATAACCTTTGGTTAAGATGGGCTGCACTGCTACATGATATTGCAAAACCAGCAACACAAAGATTTGAGAAGAAAAATGGTTGGACTTTTCATGGGCATGAAGCACTCGGAGCTCGTTGGGTTCCTAAAATTTTCAAACGTTTGAAATTACCTTTGGACACTCAAATGAAATATGTTCAAAAGTTAGTTAACCTACACTTAAGACCTATTGTTTTATCTAAAGAAATTGTGACAGACTCTGCAGTTAGGCGTCTTCTTTTTGACGCTGGAAATGACATCGATGATTTAATGGTTCTTTGCGAAGCTGATATAACTTCAAAGAATACTGAAAAAGTGAAGAAATATCTTAACAATTTCAAGCTTGTTAGAGTTAAACTAAAAGACATTGAGGAGCGAGATAATATTAGAAACTTCCAACCACCAGTTTCTGGAGAAGACATTATTAAAGCTTTTAATTTAAAACCATCTAAGCAAATCGGAGAGATAAAAGATGCTATAAAAGATGCTATAATTGAAGGGGTAATTCCTAATAATAGAGATGCAGCAATTGCGTTTATGAAAGAAAAAGCCTCTGATTTCGGATTAATTTTAATTAATGAAATATCATAATTATTCAAATAAATCACTTAAATTATTTTTCCCTTAAGTATATTTGTAATCAATCTATTCTGTTATGAAATCATATGTGTACCGCATTTGGCCTGAAGCTGTTAAAAGCAACGAAGTTTATCGAGATATATTAATTCAAGATGACAAAACCATGGAAGATTTCCACCATGCAATTTTAGATTCATTCGGATTGCAAGATGGCGAAATGGCTAGCTTTTTCACTTGTACCCAAGATTGGGAAGAAGGGCTGGAAATAATGCTAATGGACATGGGGACAATGGAGCATGAATCTGTAAATATATTAATGCAAGAATTCACAATTGGCCAGTCTGTTGAAAACGACATAAAATATTATACTTTTATGTATGATTTTTTATTCCCAAAAAGATTTAGAGTAGAACGAATTGCTGAAAACAAAGAAATAAAAGAGGAAATTCCAGTTTTACTTGCTGAAGTTGGTGAATTTAAAACAAAAGATAAACTTTCTGATTTAGATGATATTGATGGAGTTACTTCATCAAAAAATAATGATATTTTTGATGGTTTTGATGACTTCGATAGATATGAAGACGATGATGACATGCCGTCTTTTGAAAACATTGACGATTTAGACATTTAAAATAATGCCTCCTATTTCCAAAACACTTAATTCCAAGAATCTAATTGTTATTGTTGGACCTACTGCAATTGGAAAAACCGCACTAAGTATTGAAATAGCCAAAGAATACAATTGTGACATACTGAGCGCAGACTCTAGACAGTTTTATAAAGAAATGGAAATTGGCACAGCTAAGCCAACCTTAAGTGAAATGGATGGTGTTATACACCATTTTGTAAATAATTTATCTATTCATGACCGATATACTGCGGGAATGTTTGAAATTGATGCAATTAAAACTTTGGAACAAATTTACAAAACTAATGATATTGCCATATTAGTTGGAGGTTCAGGTTTATTCGTAGATGCAGTTTGCCTTGGATTTGATGACGTACCAGGTAATCAGGAAATAAGAGCTTCTTTGATTAAAGAACTTGAAGTTAACGGAATTGAAACTTTATGTTTAGAATTAAAAGAGAAAGATCCTGAATATTATAGTACCGCAGACATTAATAATTCAAGAAGGGTACTTAGGGCATTAGAGGTTATTCGTACTTCTGGAAATACTTTCACTTCATATAGAAACAAAGCACATAAGCAAAGGCCTTTTAACATTCACTATATTGGCTTAAATACAGATAGAGAAATACTTTACAACAGAATTAATTACAGAGTTGACTTAATGGTTAAAGCTGGATTAATTGACGAAGTAAAAAGTCTTTTCCCGCAGCGAAACCTCCCTCCTTTAAATACTGTTGGATACAAAGAATTATTTGGGAAAATGGATAATGAAAATGATTTAGAAGAAGCTATTTCTAAAATAAAACAGAATACAAGAAGGTTTGCCAAACGACAAATTACCTGGTTTAATAAAAACAAAAATACAAGGTGGTTTGATATAAACTCTAATTCTGAAGTACTAGAGTATTTGAAAAATTTTTTAAAATAAAGTTGATAAATCGACTTCTAACAAGTTAGATGATGATGATTTTAAGGAAATTATTTCAAGTTTAGAACTTATCACATGAGATTGGACTAAATTTAAAACCTCCAGCTTATTTACTTCTACTTTAATACTGTTTTTTATTTCCTCAAAATTAGTTATATCATGATTTACAAAACCACAACCTTGATATTTTCCATTTTGAATCCAAACAACTGAAAATTCATCTATACTCCTACCTATGTCTTTAACCAAAAAACTATCGCCTTTACATAGCATTTCTTCAAGTGTTTTTTCAAAACGATTGTTATAAGACAAAAATCCTTCTTCTTTAACACATGCACCATTACACGAATCAACATCATAATTACCGCATTGTCCTGCGGAGTTATCCAAACCAACTAGTTTTTCACAAAGAGTTCCTTTTCTTACAAGTTCTTTTAAGAACAACCTAGCATTTGCTTGTTTAGAAAACTTCATAAATAATGAAGTTGATGATTTAACTTTCTTATCGATAACTAGTCTCTGAAATCCATTCTGATCTTTNTACTGGGTAATACCAACTCTATAATTAGAAGCTTGCAATGNTTTATTAAATTCAGGCTGTAAACTTNCAATTTCAGATTCAGANATCAAATCTGCTATTAATTTAGANGCNGTTATTTCAAAAGAGATATCAGCTACTTTCATTACCATTTCACTCTCTTTTGTTTTNCCATTAACAGATTTAAAATGTTTTGAAATCTGTGTTTTAATCTCTTTAGAGGATCCNATATATATTANCGAACCTTTGGAATTGTAAAATCGATAAACACCGCATATATTAGGTAATGTATCAAAAACCTTATCATCTAATTCAGGAGGAATCTTGGACTCCTTATTAAGCACCCTTAATTCATTCTTAATAACAGATTTGTTTCCTTCTTTTAAAATAATTTCAAAAAGCAAAACAGTAACTTCAGTATCTGCAAGAGCTCTATGCGCATTCTCTAATGAAATCCCTAGACTATTACACAACTTACTTAAACTGTAAGATTCTTTACCCGGAAAAACCTTCTTAGATAATCTAATTGTACAAAGTTTTCTTCTTATAAAATCAACACCAAGTATAGCAAATTCGTTACTAATAACCCCGAAGTCAAAACTTACATTATGCGCCACAAAAACTCTATCATTGGTTAAATCCCATACTTTTCTTGCGACTTCTTGAAATTTAGGAGCGGTTCTAACCATTTCATTTGTAATACCCGTTAGCTCTGTTATTCGTCTAGGGAATAAATGATTCAGGGTTTACTAATGTTGTATATCGATCAATTTCTCTAAAACCATCGTGTATTATAATAGCAATTTCAGTAATACGATTATCCGTCCCGTAACCACCTGTAGTTTCAACATCTAAAATAGCAAATTCCATCCACCGTAAAAATAAGATGAAAATTTAAAACTTACACATAAAATATCCGTAGAAATTTTGTGAAGAATATATACAAGATCCTATTTATCTCTTTAATTAGTTATTCATTTTCACCGAGTAACATTCCTTTTGAATTAGTTGGGCATATCCAATCAGAAGAAGGAATTGTTCTGCCTAATATATATGTTCAGGTTATAAAAAATGGTGATGTAATAAATCAAACTAAAACAGATAATTTAGGAAATTACAAAATGCAACTTTCTAAAACAGGTGTTTTCAAAATTATCGCAGGAAATAAAAATAAGTACTTCCATCCTAATATTATTAAAGAATACGACTTCCATATTATTGCAAAGTTTAAAAAAGATTTTAAATTACAAATAGATAAACAAATACTTCAAAGGGAAACTACAAAACTGAGAGAGTCATACAAGCACATGATTAAAAATCCAAAAAACTTAAGTTATAAAAGGGCTTTTTTCAAACAGTTCCCAGAGTGCGGATATGAAACTGAATTATTCTTTAACAAATCTATCCCTTACAAAAACCTTAAAAAAGAGGCTAAAATGTTTTTATATGTTCTGTTTAACAGGCAAGTTGTTGGTAGAGCTGGCTACATGAATAAATTTATANGATATGCTCAAAAAACCAATATGAAAGTAGCTGGCCCNATGGCAAAAAAATTTTACAATGGCGCAACCGAAATAATTAAAGAATACCCACTTGAATTATTTAAAGAATTAAGCAACTGTAACGATAAAAGAACTAGATTATTTTTTATTTGGATGTTCTCAGGTGAGAAGTTTGGCGAGAAAAAACCAGATCCAATATTTGATTTCCTATCTTCAAAATTTGACGAAGAGTTTGCGATAATGCATGAAGCATTTGATATACATATCCATGGAGAGTAATGTTTAATTTACCAATTGAAAAAACATTTACTGTTAACTATCTGTAAATCAAAACAAGAACAATTACCCTAAAGTTATTTTTTTAAAAAATTGNTAATAAAGACAAAAAAGACTTANCTTNGTCGCGGTGAATTGACAGAGTGGTCGAATGTACTAGTCTTGAAAACTAGCGTAGGGCAACCTACCGGGGGTTCGAATCCCTCATTCACCGCGCTTCTAAGGTCTGGCTTTATGTTAGGCCTTTTTTTTGTTCCATACTTCTGGTTATCGCAAATACATGCATATTTATTCTTAATAAAATAAATAGAGAACTGGGAAAGTTTTTTTTAATGGAAATATAAGAATTTCTAAAAGAATGTTTTTGTGTGGATCTTAAAGACAAAATCCACACAAAAAACTCTAGTAGAGCGAGGGGGATTCGAACCCCCGGTACGGTTGCCCGTACGTCAGTTTAGCAAACTGGTGGATTCAGCCACTCTCCCACCGCTCTGTAATTAATCAATTACTTAAAGTGTATTTAATTAACAATTACTACAAATTTAATTATTTGATTCCATTTGAACAATTGTTTGCACCTCTAAATGAATATTCTTTACATTTTAATCACAAATAATAGATTATATAACTCTAACAACGCGTATAAATAATTACTAAAGGATTTTGCGTTTGCCATTCCAATCTAAAAATATAAGATATTGCTAAAATAAATATTATTTACACATCCATACTAAACAAGTATTAAACTCAATATTTTATTGATTGAATAAATAAAAACTAAATAGATTCAGCGTGTTTGATTCCTTTATTAAACATTTTATACAAATGAATAAATACAATATTAATTTAAACCTACTTTACCTAAGCAACAAGTTAACTTTGTATAAAACACATTAAAATAATCATAAAAAAACCAGCTAAAAGCTGGTTTTTTTATGATTTAAATAAATATTTATGATTTATTCATTGAACAAATCATCGTAATCTTCCATACTAAGCTTAAGAACTTGTTTAGCTTCTTCAGCTCCGTAAATATGCGTTATTTCACATTGAGCATCTTCCTCTCCAGGTATTTGCTTATATGTTAAAAAGTAGTGCTTCAATCGGTTTATTAACCTTTTTGGAGCATCTTTAATATCATCAAAATCGTAAATCTCATCCTGAGCCAATACAGCTATTATTTTATCATCTGCTTCACCTCCATCGATCATTCTCATTCCTCCGATAATTCTAGCATCAACTAAAATATCTCCATGAGGAATTTCTCTTTCCGTAAAAACACAAATATCTAAAGGATCACCGTCACCTTCTAAAGGTCTCCCTATTTTTTCCTCGCAAAATTTAGCAACTTTTTTCCCACAATAAGTTTGAGGAACAAATCCGTATAATGAAGGAATAATATTTGAAAATTTCTGTGGTCTATCTATCATCAAATAACCTGTCTCCTTGTCTATCTCGTATTTACAAGTATCTGAAGGAACCATTTCAATGAATGCTGTTACTCTATCAGGAACGTTTTTTCCAATTGGAATTCCGTGCCATGGATGCGGTTTTGATATTAACTTCTTAGCCATTTTTCTTTTATTGAATTACAAAAATGCAGTATTTTCTTTGATTGGGAAAATCTTAAACCCTATATTTTATTATAAAACAAAATGAATAATGATTTACACATAAAAGTTACCTTAGTACTCCCAAAGATCCTGCTCATAATCAAATATTTTATTTTCGATTCTTCTACCCTCTAGTAATGCTTCTAATCCTGATTTATAATCTTTTATCTTTCTACCAAAAACATTAGATTCTTGATAAACATAACTACTAAAAAACCTTTTATTAAATAAATCGTCATAGGATCTTCTCTCTACATCATTGTGCCTACTTGGCGTTTCTTGATTTGCTAATATATTTCTTATTTCAGGCATATAGAACCAGTATAATGGTTTCTCACCTTTATATTCTCCGTTGTCATCATGCACTTCTTCAATTGGACATATTCCAATAATCCGAGCTTCCATTGCGCTCCTTTTACTGTCAAAAAACCAATCCTCTTTAATTCTATATCTCAAAACATTTTCAGATTTAAAAGGCTCATTAATTACCACTGCTTCTATTTCTCCATCTTCGTTTGGAATATAAGCAGTATCTATAAGNTCNCCAATCTTGCAGGCTTCANCATTTCTATATCTNTATAAGAATTCATTTGATATTGGATCGAAGGCTGTTAATTCATCAGAACAAATACCATTTCTAAGCACAGTAATTAAACTACTCATACCATTNGTAGTTTCGAGGGGATAATAAAACGGATGATTCATTTTCTCTCTTAAGTCTAANACTCTTGTTACACGTTTCATCCACATTAAATTAATTTCGGATTCATGATTGTATGCAACCGGTTTTCTTCCTCTTGTNTTTTCTCTTATNAAAATCCCATCTAAAACNCCTNNNTTNCTTTGAGCTNTTATAGNAATATTTGAAATTAAAATTATNGCAATNAAAAAAGTTCTCATATCTGTTATTTATNTCATAACAGCAAAGNATACTTTTCGTAACGTATTTTTTTATATTAAATATATTCTATGGTAAAATAGAATCCGAATAAGTGAAAATAAAAAACACAATTGGTATTAATAATGTAAATAATGAAATTTAATCTTTCCGTTTGAAAACCCTATAGCCGGAAAAGGAATTTTAATAAAAGACAAAGTGTTAAATAATGATTTTAAAAATTTTGATTTTGTTTTAATTCTCTTCAAGTCTACATCTAGTGACAAATAAAGCTCCCCTTT
>JGI24539J26755_10000533_pt1 | contig 18022 bp, 20 predicted proteins | sample NorSeaMetagenome_2_FD_26755 | JGI IMG/M metagenome (IMG submission 26755) | reverse complement strand
GCTGCTACTGTTATAGATAGGGCACTTAGCTTATGCGGCTTTGAATTTGACAAATATATTTGGGGCGAGGACAATAAATAATTTTTCTAAGCGTTTTCTATATAAAAATATTAAAATACACTACAATTGCAATTATAAGTATAGTAGCATTATTTAAAAGCATGCATTGGCTATGTGATTATTACCGCAGTTTTAATGATTATAATTTATTGTCTAATTAAAATTTATAGATCTTAATGCTCAAATTTTATAAGAACATATTAAATAAAGTAAGCTTTGACCCTACGCTATTTAAAAAGGAATTAAAGAAATCTAAAAAATGGCTTAATAAGCAAGAAATTGCAAATTTAAAAGTCTGGGCATTAGCATGCTTTGCAAATTATCGAGAAAGTATATTAGAAGTTTTTGATAATTTATCCTAAAATAAATTTGACTGATTAGTAGGCTTAATCCTACCTAAATGTTTAAAAGCAAGGTCAGTAGCTTGTCTTCCTCTTGGAGTTCTCATTAGATAACCTTCTTTAATAAGAAATGGCTCATATACTTCTTCAATAGTACCAGCTTGTTCTCCAACTGCAGTTGCAATAGTAGTAAGTCCCACAGGTCCTCCTTTAAATTTATCAATAATTGCCGATAAAATTCTATTATCCATCTCATCTAAGCCATTTTCATCAACATGAAGCGCTTCAAGAGAGTATTTAGTAATTGCTCCATCAATATCTCCACTACCTTTTATTTGTGCAAAATCTCTAACTCTTCTTAAAAGAGCATTAGCAATTCTAGGTGTTCCCCTACTTCGTCTAGCTATTTCATTGGAAGCATCTTTAGAAATACTTACATCTAAAATTGTTGAAGATCTATTAATAATATCAGAAAGAAGCTCGGCACCATAATATTCTAATCTACTGTTTATACCAAACTAGCTCGTAGTGGAGAAGTTAATAGTCCTGAACGAGTAGTGGCACCAATTAAAGTGAAAGGATTAAGTTTTATTTGCACAGTTCTAGCGTTTGGACCTGATTCTATCATAATATCAATTTGATAATCTTCCATAGCAGAATAAAGGTATTCCTCGACAATAGGATTTAGCCTATGAATTTCATCAATAAATAAAACATCTCTTGGTTCCAAATTTGTAAGCAGACCAGCTAAATCACCTGGCTTATCTAANACAGGGCCTGAAGTAGTTGTAATTTCTACATCTAACTCATTTGCAATAATATANGAAAGTGTTGTTTTTCCAAGACCAGGAGGTCCATGCAAAAGGACATGATCTAATGACTCTTCTCTTTGTCTAGCTGCTTTTATAAAAACTTCAAGATTATCAATTATTTGATCCTGTCCTTTAAAATCACTAAATTCTTTTGGACGTAAAGCTTTTTCAAACTCAACTTCCTCTTTATCTAAATGATCTGATTCTGGATTTAATTCTTCGCTCATATTAATAACAAAAGTAAGAAACTAAAAGCAATAACTTTAATTGATGTCGAAGTAAAAGAATGTATTATGAGAGGCTTATGTATGTAAATGCTTACTTTCTTCAAGAAATGGATGATGCTTAATCTCTAAAGATCTAGTAGTAAGGGATCTGAAAACAATTAATAGAAATAAACCGACAAACCCAAGTCCCATACCAATCTCTTTAAAACCTAAATGACCATGATCATGAAGCGTTCCTGGGGCAAAAAGTAAGTATGAATTTATCCAATGACCTATTAGTATTACTATACAAGCAACAATTAAATTATTTGAATTTCTTTTAGAGTCTCGACTCATTAAAACTATTGTAGGAACAACAAAATTTAAGCCAGCACTAAACCAGAATAAAAAATTATAGTTTGGAAGCTCAATTCTCTCCATAAAATATGTCACCTCCTCTGGTATATTTGCATACCAAATAAGCATAAATTGTGAAAACCACATATAAGTCCAAACAACAGAAAAAGCAAATACCCACTTACCTAAATCATGAATAATACTTTGATTTAAATCTTGAAGATACCCCTGTTTTCTTAAAAATAAACAAAACAATAAAATTGTCGTAAAACCAATCGCAGCCCACTCAGAAAAAATATACCAACCAAACAAAGTACTAAACCAATGAGTATCAATAGACATTATCCAGTCCCATGCTGCCATTGAAGAACTTACAGCAAAAAAGACAATAAACCATGCTGATACAGTAATTCCTTTACTGTAAGCCTTATCACCTAAACCACCCTCAAGGTCTCCTTGTAAAGAAATATCTCTTAATCTTTTTGCACAATAGATCCATACTACGACATAAATCAAAGATCTAACTAGAAAGAAAATTGGATTTAAGTAAGCTTCTTTTCCAGCAATTATTTTATCATAATTTTCAGAGCCTACAGTCATAATACCAGGCTCAAGCCAGTGATAAATATGATTCCAATGCATTAGAGCAGCAACAACTATAAAAATCATAATACCACATGCATAAGGAAGAAAAGTCATAATAGCCTCGGGTACTCTTTTTATAACTGTAGACCAACCTGCCTCAGCAACATGCTGAAGAGCAACAAAAAAAACTGCAAAAATTGAAATACCTAAAAAGAAATAATTATTAAAAACTAAACTTGTCCAAGCTGCATGAGCATCATCCATAAATGCATAAATAGAAGAAAGAAGCCCAATCACTATAAGTGAGATTGATAATATTAGACTAGATTTAGATATTTTATACATCTTTATTAATTTTATTCTGCATTATATTTTTGTAACTCCTGTACATATAAAACAATTTTCCACCTTTCTTCTTCACTTAGTTGAGAAGAGTGAGGTCCCATTGCATTTAGACCAAAAGTAAGTGCATGAAAAATATGCCCTGAAGTTAACTGGTTCATAGGAACATTAGCTCTTCTTAACATTTTACCATCATTATAATGAGGTATTGCTGAATATATAGGATGAGTAATAGAACCTCCTCCAGCACCAAATTCCCCATGACAGTGCTGACAGAACATAGAATACAATTTCTTTCCCTCCTCAATATTCATATCATTATTTTCAAAAGGGTTAACTGCATTTTCTCCTGCATCGAGATAACCTTCTAAAGAGCTTTCATAATAGAAAGTAGATAAATAATTTCTAGCAATTGTTCCTTTAACTGGTTTACGAGCATTTAAACTATCTGCAAACACTGTATTTTGACCATAAGTTTCTAGAGATGGAGATCTATACATATTTGGCATAAATTCATAACCAGGTCCATCATTTTTGCATCCAGAAAAAATAACTATGAAAGATAATATTACAATAACTCTATTCATTATCTGTATCTTTTTCGTTAATCTCAGAAGCACCAGTTTCTTTTAATAGTTTTCGCATCTTTTTATCATCTCCTTCAACTATAATTTCCATTAGGAATTTATCATCTGTTGTTCTAGGATCAGGACTTTTTGTTGTAGCACCAGGATAAAGTTTATTTCTAAAGAAATATGTTAATGACATCAGATGACCAGCAAATAAAACTGTACACTCAAACATAATTGGAACAAAAGCAGGGAAATTTTGATAAAAAGTAAAGTTAGGTTTACCACCAATATTCATTGGCCAACTTTTCCCAACTCCAGAGATCATAATATAATAAATCAGAAGACCTCCAAAAGATAAACCTATACATCCATATATAAAAGCTGTAATAGCCATTCTTGTTTCTTTAAATCCTAAAGCATGGTCTAGACCATGAACGGGAAAAGGACTATAAACCTCTTCAATTTCTATTTCTTTAGATCTAAGAACTTTAACAGATTCTAATAAAATCTCTTCATCATCGAAAATAGCATATAATACTTTCTTATTCATGAGTCTTATTTTTATATTCTGATCCAGAAGATTTAAGAATTGTTTTTAATTCAGCTTGAGCAACTACAGGGAAGGTTCTAGCATACATTAAGAATAGTGTAAAGAAGAATCCAATAGTTCCTAAAAATATACCAATATCAATAAAAGTGGGAGAGAACATTGTCCATGATGAAGGTAGAAAATCTCGGTGTAAAGAAGTAACAATAATTACAAAACGTTCAAACCACATTCCNATATTAACAAATATTGATAGAATGAATGTAGCAATAAAAGAGGTTCTTATGCTCTTTATCCAGTACAGTTGTGGAATAATAACATTACATGACATCATTGCTGCGTAGGCCCACCAATAAGGACCAGTTGCTCTATTTAAAAAAGCATATTGCTCAAATGCAACTCCTGAATACCAAGCCATAAAAAGCTCAGTTATATATGCAGTTCCAACNAGTGANCCAGTAAATAAAATGATTACATTCATATATTCAATATGCTTAATAGTAATATATGCTTCCATATTTACAACTTTACGCATAATAATAAGTAAAGTTTCAACCATTGCAAAACCAGAAAAAAGTGCTCCAAGTACAAAGTATGGAGGAAATATTGTAGTATGCCATCCAGGAATNACTGAAGTAGCAAAATCCATACTAACAATAGAGTGTACAGAAAAAACTAATGGAGTTGCAAGTCCTGCAAGAACAAGAGATACCTCTTCAAACCTTTGCCAATGTTTTGCTCTTCCGCTCCAACCAAAAGCAAGTAAAGTATATAACTGCTTTTTCATAGGACTAATAGTTTTACTCATTCTATCTCTAATCATTGCAAAGTCTGGAATTAAACCAATATACCAGAANACTGTTGATACGGTTAGGTAAGTTGAAATTGCAAATACATCCCATAAAAGTGGAGAGTTAAAATTTTGCCATAGTGGACCGTATTCATTTGGAAAAGGAAATACCCAATATGCTAACCATGGTCTTCCCATGTGTATTAAAGGAAAAAGACCAGCCTGAACAACTCCAAATATTGTCATTGCTTCAGCAGATCTATTAATTGCCATTCTCCATTTTTGGCGGAATAATAAAAGAACAGCAGAAATTAATGTACCGGCATGACCAATTCCAATCCACCAAACAAAATTTGTAATATCCCAAGCCCAATTAACAGTTTTATTTAAGCCCCAAGCTCCAATACCAGTTCCAATAGTGTATGCCATACATCCTACACCCCATAAAAACAGAAAAACAGATAAACTAAATAAAATCCACCAATATTTATTAGCCTTACCTTCAACAGGTCTTGCAATATCTCTTGTTATATCATGGTAAGTTTTATTACCAAGAATTAAGGGATCTCTTATTTCGGATTCTTTATGCATTAGGCTTTATTTCTAATCTTTGTTTGATAAAATACTGATGGTCTGACATTTAAATGATCTAATAAGTCGTATGCTCTTTCATCATTTCTTAAACGCCATACCTCACTATCCTTATTATTTGAATCACCAAATACAATTGCATTAGTTGAACAAGAAGAAGCACAAACTGTCTGAGCATCTTTATCTTTTATAGGTTGTCCACTTTTTTTAGCATTTAATTTCAGTTCTTGAATCTTTTGTATGCACATACTACACTTTTCAATAACACCTCTTGATCTTACAACAACATCAGGATTTAAAACCATCTTACCATAGTCATCGTTCATGTTAAAATCAAACTTATCATTGTCTGAGTATTGGAACCAATTAAATCTTCTCACTTTATATGGACAGTTATTAGCACAATATCTTGTTCCAACACATCTGTTATATGTCATTTGATTTAGTCCTTCATTACTATGTGTTGTTGCAGCAACAGGACATACAGTCTCACAAGGAGCATGGTTACAATGCATACACATAATTGGCTGAAATACTACTTCAGGATTCTCAGAAGGCTCTTCCATTTCAGAGAACATATCAATCATTGAAATCTTTTCTTTGGCAGAAAGCTCTTCAGTCATATCTGATGAAAAATATCTATCAATTCTCATCCAATGCATATCCCTACTTTTTCTCATTTCTTCTTTTCCTACAACAGGAATATTATTTTCTGCTTGACATGAGATAACACATTCACCACAACCGATGCATGAAGTTAAGTCTATAGAGAGATTCCAAAAATGACCAATTTCTAAATCATGTGCTTCATATAGAGTGACTTTATCAGCAGTTAATTTACCTTTATATGTAGCATAAGTTTCTCTGTGATTTCCTGATGAAGGATCCTTAATATAATCAGATAAAGTTGTTTCTTTAACAATATCTCTCCCCATCATAGTATGATGAAGTTGAATAGAAGCAAACTCATATTCCCCCTCTACTTTCTTAATTGATATTGATTTTTTTCCTGTAAAAGGATAAGCATTAAAACCAATACCATCTCCAGCTTTACCAGCTTTAGTTCTACCATATCCTATTGCCATTCCAACAGTTGATTTTGCTTGTCCTGGACTAATTAAAACTGGAACATTCTTAAGAGAAATACCATTAGCTTCAATATCTACAAGACTTCCATTTAATGCTCCATTTGAGACATTCCAATTTTCTAGACCGAATTCTTTTGCAGTATGCGCTGAAATCGTTAAATAATTATCCCAACACGCTCTTGTAAGAGGATCAGGAAGCTCTTGTAACCAAGGATTATTAGCTTGATAACCATCACCAAGAGCGATAGTTTCATAAAGTTCTAGCTCCAGTTCAGTGGAGGATGAGTTTTTAATAGATTTAGATCTATCGATAAAACTCTTAAGTCTTAACTTTTTATCTTCTAAATTAAAATATCCGTCATGAAGAGTAGTATTCCAATCTATTCCTTTTGCTATCCAAAAATTCTTTAAAAATGACAGATAATCTGATCTGATCTGTCCAAGAAAGAAGTGTCTCTTGAAACTGCCTAGTGTCAAATAATGGAGAAATTGTAGGTTGCATAAACGAATATGTCCCATGCTTTGGACTTGCATCGCCCCAACTTTCTAAATTATGACTATCAGGACACACATAATCCATCAAAGAAGCTGTTTCATCGTTATAAGATGAAGTTGAAATTTTAAGCGCAACATTTTTTAAAGCTACATTAAATTCTTTAGCTTTATTATACGAGTATGAAGGGTTAACATTATATGTTATTAAAGCACTTACTTTACCTTCTTTCATATCGGAAAGTAGATTATCAACCTGTGAAGTATTTCCCTGCTTTAAATTTGTTGGTTTATCAACTAAAATTGTATTAGTATAATTATTCAGCTCGTTATTAATTGCATTTACGATAAGTTGAATATTTTTATCATTACTGTTACTTATAACAATAGATTTTCCTTTAGAGCTAGATAAAGCTCTAACTATTGAAGATAATCTAGAATCAAACTTTTCACCTCTTAACCCATCAAGTAAGCTAGAAATTAAATAACCCTGCTCTGAAGGTTTTATTTGAATTCTTTTATCAGCATTAGCACCAGAGAGAGATAGATTTGTCTCCAATTGATAATGCTTAGACATTTTTCCATTCTTTGGATTTCTTCCATTAACATAATCTGTAGCGTATTCATTTGCCATCCAATTAGCAAGAAAATCTGCTCCAAAAGAGACAATAACGTCTGATTTATCAAAGCAGTATGAAGGAGCTAATCTTGAGCCAAACGATTCTAAATTTGCATCTAAAATACCATCATAAGGTGTAGAGTCCATCATTATGTGCTCTACATTAGAATATTTATCTCCAAAATCCTCAATTAATTGCTTTATTGTTGGACTTAAGATAGTAGAGGTTAGAAGCGCTATTTTACCATTTTTGATTTTAGATAGTTTTTCTTTTATTTCATAATCAACAGTTCGCCAGTTACTTTCTTCATTAGATTTTAGTGGATGCTTTAATCTAGCAGAATCATAAAGAGAAAGTACTGATGCTTGAACTCTAGAATTGGAACAGGTACCATTATTCTCAATTTTAATAGGTCTTCCTTCTCTAGTCTTAACTAAGACACTAGCATAATCTCTTCCATCGTAAATAGTTGAAGCGTAATAATTTGCAACTCCAGGGATAATTTCATCTGGCTTAACAAGATATGGAATAGATTTAACAATAGGAGTTTCACATGCAGCTAATGTCGCAGCAGCTGTACTAAAGCCTAAAAACTTTAGAAAGTCCCTTCTACTACTACTAGTTGAAGAAAGGTTTTCTTTATCTCCCAAAAACTCATCAACTGGAAGTTCTTCAACAAACTCATTTTGTGCCAATTTCTCTACAATTGGGTCATCATGAAGTTGGGCAAGGCCTTTCCAATATTTTTTTGTTGTCTTCATCTAGTTAATAATTCTTAATTAATAATGGCATTTACCACATTCAATTCCGCCTATTTTATCCACAGTAATTTTTTGTCCCTTGTATTTTTCTTTTAGCTGAGCATGTAATTCTGTGTAATATTCGTTTCCTTCCATTGCAACTTCTGTAGTTCTGTGACAATCAATACACCAGCCCATGGTTAACTCAGCATGCTGATAAACAACATCCATTTCTTCAATTGGACCATGACATGTCTGACATTCAACTTTTCCAGCTACCACATGCTGAGAGTGGTTAAAATAAGATAAATCTGGAAGATTATGTATACGAACCCATTTTATTGGCTGCTGCTCATATCCTTCAATGTAAGTTTTAGAATCAGGATCAAAGCCTACAGCCTCATATATTTTTGAAATCTCTGTAGTTCCAGTGATTGTCCCTTCATTAATATAAGTATGACAATTCATACAGACATTAGCTGAAGGAATACCAGAATGTTTACTCTTTCTAGCAGAGGTATGACAATAATTACAGTCAACACCATTTTCACCAGCATGTACTTTGTGCGAGAAAGCGATAGGTTGCTCAGGCTGGTATTTTGTGTANACACCAACTCCTGAAAGAGTATCAAATGAAAACTTAACAACTACAATAAAACTTGCTACAACAACAAAAACAACATTTCTATTATTAGAAATAAACAAATTAAATTGATTAAATAACGTTTCAGAAATAGTTTCTGTTTCTTGCTTTAAGCTAGCTTTAAGTTTATTCTTTAAAGATGTTAAAAGGTAAACAAGAAGTAATAAGAACAAGCCGATAAACATGAGCTGTGTTGATGTTTTAATACCTTCGTCTTCAGCAGCTAGCAAATCGCCAGTATCTAAAACTTCAACTTTTACAGGAGGATTTTTTAAATATGCATACACTGCCTCATAATCAGCATCTTCAAAATAGTATGAAGGCATAGCCACCTTATTATACTCTTCATAAATTGCAATCGCATCAGCGTCTCCTGATGCAATAAAGTCTGAAGAACTATTAATCCATTTTTTGAGCCACTCTTTTGTTCTTCTATCCGTAACTCCTAGTAATCCAGGACCAATGAGTTTTTTATCTCCCATTACGTGACATGATGTACAATTTGCTTTAAATATTTGCTCACCTTTTAAAACGGCAGCAGAGTCGACAACAACTGGAGCATCTTGAGAAAATGCTGTGGAGAAGAAAATAAAAACAAAGACTATTATTAAAGGAAGTCTGTTGTTAATAAATGGTATCATCATAAATCTATCATCAATTTCATCGCAAATTTAATTCTTTTATCTAATAATATTAGATAGAAAACTACGAAAAACAGCAATTTATAATAATTCTAAATAAAGAGAATGTTAAGATAAGAAATGGGAAATAAAAAAATAATGTTAAGCCTTTGAAAGTGAGCCAACTTCAATAACTTCCTTAACTTTTGGAACAGCGCTTTTAACTGCAAGCTCTACACCATTTTTTAATGTCATCATACTAACCTGACATGTCTCACAAGCACCAAGTAGCTTTACCTTAACGACATAGTCATCTGTAACTTCCACTAAACTTATGTCGCCACCATCTGCTTCTAAGTATGGTCTAAAGTCATCTAATGCACCTTCTATTTTTTTTAATATGTTTTTATTTGTTATCAAACCAATATTTAATTTTTAATTAGAACAACCATTCATATTTGTAATTTTCACCGCTTCGGTATCAGGCAAATCAACATTTCTTTGATTTACAGAATCAACAACATTTTTTGCTAAATTAATAAATGATTTGGATATTTGGGTGTTTTCTTGTAAAACAGCAGGACGCCCACCATCAGATGCTTCTCTAAGAGATTGTACAATAGGAATTTGACCCAAAAGATTTAAATTTAATTGTTCCGCCAAATCTTTACCCCCATCCTTACCAAAGATATAATATTTATTTTCTGGCAATTCTTCAGGAGTGAAATAAGACATATTCTCAACAATACCGATTACAGGAACATCTATACTATCCATCTGAAACATATTAACTCCTTTTTTTGCATCTGCTAAAGCGATTTCCTGTGGAGTTGTAACTACTATAGCTCCAGTTAATGGAATAGCCTGTACTAAAGAAAGGTGAATATCTCCAGTTCCTGGAGGAAGATCAATTATTAGATAATCTAGCGCTCCCCAATGTGTATCCCAAATTAATTGATTAAGCGCCTTTGAAGCCATAGGGCCTCGCCAAACAACAGCTTGGTTAGCTTCAGTAAAAAAACCCATTGAAACCATTTTTACATTATAATTGGAAGGAGGCTTCATTTTTTTCTTACCCTCAAGCTCTATAGCTTGAGGAATCTCTCCAACAAGATCAAACATTATAGGCATAGATGGACCGTAAATATCAGCATCAACAATTCCAACGGAATAACCTAACTCAGCAAGAGCAGTAGATAAATTTGCTGCAATAGTAGATTTTCCAACTCCACCTTTGCCAGAAGAAACAGCAATAATATTCTTGACATTTGGAATAGGATTTCCCTGAATTTTAATATCTTTTTTAACCTCCTTTATAGCAAAATTAATTTTCACATTTTTCATATCACTAAGCATATCATGAATCGCTTCGATACATAAAGCTTCAATCTTCTTTTTATACTGTAGAGTTGGATTACTAATTTCAATATCTAAAATAATTTCATCACCAAATATTTGAACATTTTTAAGAGAGCCACTATCCACTATCCCACTAGAGCTAGAGGGAAAATTAACTTTGCTTAAAATATTGCTGATATCTTCTTTTGTGATTTTCAAACTATTTTTTTTTACAAATATAGATTATAATTAACATTCAAAATAAAATTAATAGTTTAATAAAAACCTTAAATATGTGATTGGCATACCTTTATTTAAAAACATATTTTCATAGAAAGTTTGGATTTTCGAACAATCTCTGAGCTCAACGGAATTATATAAATCTTCTGTTGAATCCTCTAAAGTATGATTTTCTCCTGCGATCACTCCTAATGTGAAGCCGTGTAAAAACTGACTATCTGTTTTTAGATGAATCTTAGAATTTGATTTTAAAATATTATTATATTTCTTTAAAAAAATAGGATGAGTAAGTCTTTTGGTTGTGCGATTCTTTTTTATTTGAGGATCGGGAAATGTAATCCAAATCTCATCAACTTCATTTGAATTAAAGCACATTTCAATCCAATCAATCCTAATTCTTAAAAAGCCAACGTTAATTAATTTTTCTTCTAAAGCCTGACTAGCACCTGCCCAAATTCTCGCTCCCTTTATATCTATTCCTAAGTAATTTTTTTCTGGGAAATTCTTGGCCAAACCAACTGTGTACTCTCCTTTTCCACACCCAAGCTCTAAAACAATCGGGTTATCATTTTTAAAGAAATGTTTTCGCCAATTTCCTTTTAAATTAAAATTGCTTCTTAACTCATCTATAGAAGGCTGAATAACATGACTAAAAGTTTCTAAATCATTAAATTTTTTTAATTTATTTTTTGCCAATAGTTTTTATTTTAAAGCAAAAATAATGGTGTTTTAAGTATTTTCGTTGAATGAATAGCAAAAAAAATATTTTAGTTGCACCTTTAAATTGGGGAATAGGCCATGCTACAAGATGTATTCCTATTATCTTACAATTAAAAAAAAACAACTTTAATGTAATTATTATGTCAAGTGGTAGATCATTAAATTTATTAAATCAAGAGTTTCCAAAAGAAAAATTTATAAAATTAGAAGATTACAACGTAAAATATTCTTCATTTTTACCCATGCAAATAAATATTCTTCTCCAAATACCAAAAATAATTTACGGAATATACTCAGAAAAAAGAAAGATCAGTTCAATAATTAAAGATTATAAAATTGATGGAATTATTTCAGACAACCGCTATGGTCTTTACTCAAAAGAAATACCTTCAGTTTTTATAACTCATCAAATAGAGATACAAACACCATATTTAAAGGAATTACTGAAGAACATTAATTGTTATTTTATTAAAAAATTTAGTGAATGCTGGATACCTGACAATGATAATGATAGAATTGCTGGAGAATTATCTAGCACTCATAAAACTTCAATAAAACATAAATACATAGGCCCACTTTCTCGTCTTCAAATACAAAAGAAAAAAGATCATTTAGAAATTTTAGCTATTGTTTCAGGCCCTGAACCACAAAGAACTATTTTCGAAAAAATTCTTACCAAAGAGTTAAAAAAAACAAATAAAAAATCACTTTTGTTGCAGGGAAAACCGGAAAAAAATTATTCTCAAGAATTTAATAATTTAACTATTAAATCTCATTTAAAAACAGAAGAATTAAATCAGGTAATGACTGATGCTAATACAATAATTTGTAGGGCAGGGTATTCAACAATTATGGATTTAATAACTTTAGAAAAAAATGCAACGCTTGTTCCAACGCCTGGGCAAACAGAACAAGAGTATTTAGCAGGTTTTTTATCTGAAAAAAAGACGTTTTAAATTTCAAAAACAAGACGAAATTAATTTAGATTTAATTAGCTCTAATATAAAAGACCAATGCTCAAAAGCTTTTAGAAAAAAAAATGAGTGGACTAAATTATTTGAAATATTTAATAATTAATTTTATGTTAAATTGTCTAAAAAAATAGGTTAATGCACGTATCATTAAAAAACATAAACGATAGAATATTTAATATTAAAAACGAAGATGAATTCCAAAGAGTTTCTCTAGAAGTTTTTAATTACCAGATAAAAAATAATGATCTTTACAGAAAATTTTCTTCTCTTACACTCAAAAATAAAAAACCAAAAAAAGCTGAAGAAATTCCTTTTCTGCCAATAGATTTTTTTAAAACTAATGAAATAAAAACTAGTAATAAGACAGTAGAAAAAATCTTTAAAAGTAGTGGCACTTCTGGATTAAGAAGTAAACACTATGTTCAAAATCTTGATATTTATAAAAAAAGTTTCATTACAAACTTTAAAGAAAATTATGGGCCAATTAAAGACTTATGTATACTGGCACTATTACCATCATATATTGAAAATGGTAATTCCTCTTTAATATTTATGATTGAAGAATTAATAATACTATCTGAAAATAAAGACAGTGGATTCTACAATAGTAATTTTCTTAAAATCTCAAATACAATAAAAAATCGAGAGGCAAAAAATCAAAAAACAATTTTAATTGGAGTAACATACTCTTTACTAGACTTTGCAAAAGACTATAAGCAAAATTTAAATCACACAACCATTATAGAAACCGGTGGAATGAAAGGCAAGAGAAAGGAACTTCTCAAAGAGGAAATACATAATATTTTAAAATCATCTTTTGATGTCAAAAATATTCACTCAGAATATGGAATGACAGAATTACTTTCGCAAGCATATTCAAAAAAAGATGGAATTTTTACAACTCCAAATTGGATGAAAGTTTTAGTTAGAGATATAAATGATCCTATAACTTTGTTAGCAAATAACCAAACTGGAGGAGTTAACATTATTGATTTAGCAAATATAAATTCTTGCTCATTTATAGCAACTCAAGATATTGGAATTAAACTTGGGGAAAATAAATTTAAAATAACTGGAAGATTCTCAAACGCAGATGTAAGAGGGTGTAATTTACTGATACAATGATAATTCAAAAAGCAAAAATATCAGAAATAGGAGACATTATGCTAATGTACAAATCATGTGTTGAAGGAATGCTTGCAAATAATATTGACCAGTGGGACGAAAGCTATCCAAATAAAGACATAATTATGCAAGACTTGATTGCTCAAACATACTTTATTGTAATTGAGCATAATATCATTATTGCTGGTATTAATATTGATCAAAATCAAGACAAAACATATTTACCATTAAAATGGAAAGATAAAAAAAACCAATTTTTAGTTGTTCATAGACTAGCAGTAAAAGAAGTTTTTTGGGGTAAAGGGATTGGAAAATCACTTATGATTTTTACAGAAAAATTAGCCATAAAAAAAGGATTAAATTCCATTAGACTTGATACTTATTCCGGCAACCCAAAAGCTATGAATTTTTACAAACGTATAGGATATAATGAGGTAGGTACAATAAATTTAAAACCTAACAAAAATAAATATCATTGTTTTGAAAAAATTATAAAATGAAAAAGTTAATCTATTTAATTATTATTATTTCTTTTGCTTGCAATCAGTCGAAAGATCAAACTCAGACAGCTCCATACGCAATGGTTTTGGGAGTTGCTCAAGATGCTGGTTACCCTCAAATGAGTTGTAAAAAAAAATGTTGTGAAGACGCTTGGAAGAACCCAGAATTACAAAAAACAACTTCTTGCCTAGCAATTATAGACCCTATTAGCAAACAGCAATGGATTATAGATGCTACTCCGAATATAAAAGAGCAATTATATCTACTAAAGCAGAATACAGGAAATGAAAAATTAGATGGTATTTTATTAACTCATGCACATATTGGGCATTACACTGGATTAATGCATTTTGGTAAAGAAGTGATGGGGACTAATAATTTGTCAGTTTATACAATGCCAAAAATGAATTTTTTTTTGAAAAACAATGGACCTTGGAGTCAATTAGTAAAATTAGAAAACATCAAGCTAAGAGTAATTGAATCAGATTCTATTTTTAACTTAAACGAAAGAATAAAAATCAAACCATTTTTAGTGCCTCATAGAGATGAATTTTCAGAAACCGTAGGCTATGAAATAATCATTAATAATAAATCCTTAATCTTTATTCCAGATATTGATAAATGGGAAACATGGGAAACAAGTATTACAGAACTTATTAAAAAAGTGGATTATGCTTTTTTAGACGCCACCTTTTATGAAAATGGAGAGCTAGCAAGAGATATGAGTGAAATACCACATCCTTTTGTTGAAGAGAGTATGGAACTTTTTTCAAAGCTTTCTAAGAACGATAAACAAAAGATTCATTTTATTCACTTTAACCACACAAATCCTTTACTACAAGAAGGTCATAATGCTCAAAAGGAAGTCTTAAAGAAAGGTTTTAATTTAGCAAAAGAAGGACAAATAATTAAATTCTAGAAACTTAACCTAACTTTCTTAGATAGTAGTTTATAGCAAACAAAAACCCATTACCTCATTATAAAATTTTTCTGGTTTTTCAGCATGTAACCAATGACCGGCACCATTAANCGTTGCAATGCTAAAGTCTGAAAAATGTTTATTTATAATAATTTCGTCTTTTNTTGTTATATAATGTGAAGCTCCNCCTTTTACAAAATGAGTAGGNACATCACAAACCCCTTTTACATAATCAGCTTCTTGAATGTTGTTTACTTTCTCCAAAAGAATTTCAATATTAAAACGCCAAGCAAAATCTTTTTTTCTCATTTCTATATAGATTTTTTAAGAGAAATAAGCGCATACCTTTATCTTCAAATGCATATGAAAGCACTCTATCAATCTCTTCTCTTTTATCAAAATCTTGCAAAGGAATTTTATACAAGGTTGCTAAAATATTTTCATGAAAATCACTATTATATTTCCTTGGAGATATATCTGCTATTATTAACTTGGCAATCCTCTCTGGGTGTGTAAAAGCAAATTTCATAGCGACTTTACCACCTAAAGAATGTCCTAACAATATTGGTTTTTGAATATTATTATCCAGTATGTATTCTAAAAGATCCTCACACATCACATCGTAATTAAAATCTATAGAATGAGGAGATCTACCGTGATTTCTCAAATCTATTAAATGTACTCTACAGTATTTTGAAAATTTTCTACCAAGTGAACTCCAATTATCGCTCATCCCAAAAAGCCCATGCATGATAATTAAATCCTGACCTTTATGACCGTGTATTTTAGAATATAGTTTCATTTACAAAAGTCGTTTATACATTTGAATAGTATTTTCTAATCCCAAGTAAAGAGCATCTGAAATTAGAGCATGACCAATAGAAACTTCTTCCAAGTTTGGGATATTCTTCGCAAAATACTGCAAGTTATCTAAATTTAAATCATGTCCAGCATTTACTCCTAATTTAAGATTTTCAGCTAATTCTGCAGATTGTATATATGGCTGAATAGCTTTTTTCTTATCCTCTTTAAAGCTGTTACAATAAGCCTCAGTATACAGCTCTATTCTGTCAGAATTACATTTTTTAGCTCCTTCAACCATTTCTAACGCTGGATTAACAAAAATTGACACTCTAATATTATGAGCATGAAGTTCTTCTATAATATCTGATAAAAAAATAAAATTTTTATTTGTATCCCAGCCATTATTTGAAGTCAGAATATTAGGAGGGTCAGGAACTAAGGTAACTTGCGTAGGAAGTATTTTAGTAACTATCTCAATAAAATCTTTGGAAGGAAATCCCTCAATATTATATTCTTTTGTTACTACATCCTTTAAAGCATATGCATCATCTCGTGTAATGTGTCTTTGGTCAGGTCTGGGATGAATAGTAATTCCATCAGCACCAAAATCTTGACATTTTCTAGCAGCATTTAAAACATCAGGAAAACGACCTCCTCTGGAGTTTCTTAATGTTGCAATCTTATTTATATTTACACTTAAATTAGTCATATAATATTTTAAACAAAATTAAAAAATAGTATGTTTGTTTCACCTGTAAATTAATTTAATTTTTAATTAATTATTCTCTGTTATTAAAACATTTTACAATTATATAATTGCATGAAACATATCCTAATTATCTTTTTATTAATAGTCTCAAATAATAATTTAATTAGTAAAAATAAAGTGCTTAATTCAGAAAATGATTCTTTAGCCAAAAAATTCTTAAATATTTCAGAAATTAAAATTAAAGGAAATAAAAAAACAAAAAAAGAAATAATTTTAAGAGAGTTAGATTTCGAAGTTGGAGAGAAAATCTCAACTATTGAGTTAAATACTAAAATTAGTGACGCAAAAAAAAACTTAACTAATCTTAACTTATTTAATTTTATTGACTTTGATATAAAGAAAAATAAAAATACTGTAACAATAGAAATTGAATTAGTAGAAAGATGGTATGTATGGCCGTATCCAATATTTGAAATTTCAGAGAGGAACTTCAATGTTTGGTGGAATGACTTTAAAGAAACAAACTACTCTGACTTTTCAAGAATAAATTATGGATTATTTTTAAATATTGAAAATTTTCGTGGCCGTAACGAATTAATAGCTTTGAAATATAGACGAGGTTTTAAGGAACATTATCAGATAAATTATAAAATACCATTTATTAAAAATAATCAAAACTTAGGAATAAACACAGACATTGAATTCTTTAGACGAAAAAAAACATTCTATAAAACNGTGGAGAATAATCTAATTTTTTATGAAAATAGTCAAAATTTCACATCAAAAGATTTGATACTAAATTTTGATATTATTTTTAGAAAAAATGTTAAAATGAAGCACAAATTAAAGATGAAAATTTTTCATACAAGTATTGATGATTCAATAAAATTATTGAATCCTAATTATCTTTCAAATAATAGTAATGAAGGAAGTTTTATAAAATTTTCATATAATTTTATTTATGAGAATAGAGATAATAAAAACTACCCACTAAAAGGNAATTATATTGATATTGAAGCATCCAAAAATTTAAGCATTTCAAGCCCAATAAAACATTTTGAATTATACAGCCATTTCGAACACCATCATATCTTAAAAGAAAAAATTTATTTAGGATCCAGTTTTAGATCAAGAGTAACACATAAAAATATACAGAGCTATTTTACAAATGAAACATTTGGTTTTAATGATTATGTAAGAGGCTATGAATATTATGTAGTAGACGGAAAGGACTATTGGCTATCAAAAAGCTCTGTAAAAATTTGCTTAATAAAACCAAAAAAATT
>JGI24539J26755_10000530_pt1 | contig 18067 bp, 18 predicted proteins | sample NorSeaMetagenome_2_FD_26755 | JGI IMG/M metagenome (IMG submission 26755) | reverse complement strand
ATTTTTTATTTACAGATTTTTTATTTTTTTTTATTTTTAATTTCTCGTCTTTGAATGATAACATGAGTGTGGTTGTTTGGATCTGATCCTTGTTCATTTTTTTGTAATAATTGTAATCGTCGTTAAATTTGAAATATGAAAACATAGATGGAACAGATATAGAAGGAACAGGTGCATGTTCCCACATTTTATTGAATAAAAAAGAGTAATCATAGTTTCTTGGGTCTATATAACTTAATATAAAATCATATAAACGTGTAATATAACTTATGGTATAACTTTTGGTATAACTTTTAACATTTTGATAAAGTATAGCACCGGCACCTCCTAATAATTCATTTAATTTAAAAGCGGAAATAGAACCCATATTATATAGATTTGTTAGTATATAGGCGGCTGCGTTCCAAATACAATTATAAATAGCTGGATAAGTGTCTTTACAAACTATGGATACAGAAATGAATACAAGTATTACTAATATAAGCATTAGAATAGACCATATTTTATATGCATAGTTTCCAAATAAAATCATAAATCCATTCCATGCTGGTTTTATAACTATAATTTTTAACAATTTAAGAGGTGTTTTAACTAATTCTTTTGCTAGTAATTTTGGCCCCCCTTTTATGTATCTACTCATTAAGTCTTTCCATTTTTCTTCTCCTAAAGTTCTTTTAGCAGCTCTTTCAACAGTATTCATTTGTCTTTTTATTTCTTGGTTGTCTTTATGTACTTTATTTACTTCTTGGGTAATTAGAGACATTGCCTTAGAAATTGAATCAAGAGCATCATGTGTTTTATCTTGAGATACACTTAATTTTTTGTTGTCTGGTGTTACATATTGTGGATTTTGAGGATCGTTTTTGATTTGCTGTTTAACTAAGCCTAATGATTCTTTCACGGTGTCCATTAATATAAGTTTTATTTCATTTTCCGATGAAAGACCAAATAGATCAACCATTCTTTTTTCTAATGAATTTTTACTTACAGTTTTCTCTCCAGTTCTTGATAAATTTTCTATTCTTTTTTCCCATTCAATTATTTCAGGTTTAATATTTTCAACCATACTACTAACGTTTTTCATTTCAGTTACAACTGTCGGATTACTTTTTACAACTTTTTTTATCCTTAATTCCTGTCTTTTTTTCATATTATATATTGTTTGAGCTATTTTTTTTTCTACTTGTTTCTTATCTCTCCCTGAACACCATTTTCGTCCATGTGAAACTCGTTCTTTTTCGTTGCCTGTACATGGTAATGGACGGGCACACGCCCAAGTCTTTCCCTGAGTTTTACTAGGCATAGAACAATCTTTATTAATACTACATTCTAGTAATTTTGCACAATCTTCATCTGTAATGCCTTGTTCTTTTAATGTTTCTTTTTGTATTTTATCTAAATTTTTCAGCTTTATTTCTAAAACTGCGGTCATCTTAATTATTTCACGTTTTTCTTTTTCCTTTTTTGTTAACTCTCTTTCAGCTATATATCTATCTACACTTTTAACGGTGTTTTTAATTTCTCGTATATTTTTATTATCATCAGACTTTTTAAATGATTTACCTATAAAAGGTTTGTTTGTTGATTTTTTTATCATTTGTATTATACACATATAAAAAATAAACTTTTTATTATTTAGATTTTAAGAAATTTATACCTAAAAAGTATTTTATAACTATTTTACAGTAATGATTAAGATACATATCTCCATTATTTATAATATCTTTTAAACATTTTAATTTTATCCATGTTATACCATTAGCGTCGTTGTCATCATTATTACTCTGTACATTAATATCTCTATAATCCATTTCAATGTAATAGTATATTGCCCTGTTTTTCACATTTACTTTATGTGTTTTATCTGTAAGTTTTACATACAATCCGGTTTCTTCTTTTACTTCTCTAATAGCACATTCCATAGATGTCTCAGATTTTTTCATTGTGCCCTTAGGAGGACCCCATAAATTACCTCTTGATTGTACAAGTAATATACGATCAGTTTTAGGATCGTAAATGAAAACGCCAGCCTTTTTATAATTACTATTAAATCCTTTATTATTACCTTTATAAAATGTTGTATGTATTTTACAACATTTATTTTTACAATGACATACTTCAGTATACATAATTATCTAATTATATATACAAATCTTCTTAAATATTAGATTTCTAAATAATGAACATTTAATGGTGTTTTACGTCCAATACGGTTTGCACGACCTAATACTTGATTAATCATATTGTCGTCCATATCGTGATAAATAATTATATCAGAGCATTCTTGTAAGTTAATTCCGGACCCATTAAAACGTGAATTTAAAAAGATAACATTAATATTGCCATTTTTAAAGCTTTTAATGTTTCTTTCTCTTTGGGATATGCCACCCTTTATTTCTATAAATTTTATGTTGTTTTTTGTCAATTCTTTTCTAATAGGAAAAAATGTACAATCCCAAGATGAAAATATTATAAACTTACCATCACTTTTTGATTTTATTATATCTAACAATGTATTTATCTTTGTTTTTATTTTTGACGGTTTTTTAATAATATTTTGTTGTTTTTCATTACAATTTATATAAACAAGGTCTCTAATTGACACATTTTTTCTACATAATGGACAAGTAGAGTTGTCTTTTAACCAAGTTAAAAGACATTTACCACAGAATATATTTTGACATTCAGGTTCCATAATAGGATCTGTAATCTTTTCAAAACATATATTACAATCACCATTTAACATATTATTATATCTTTTATCTAATTCATCTATCTGTTTTTGTACACGTTTGATTTTTTCTTTAGCCTTTACTATCTGTTTTTCTTTATTATGTTTAATTGATACTTGTAGATAAGCATCAATTTGGTCAAGTTCTTCGATCTTCTTTTTCTTCACTAGTTCAGTTATGTTTTTAGTTTCTCCTCCACCTAATTCTTTAATAACATCCTGTATATTACCAGCTGATATCATTTCAGACAATCTTTTAGAAATAAAACCATTTAATGTCTTATATACTGGATTGTAACATTTATAGTACAAATTATTTGTTGTTGGCATATTAAAGGAATATTCTATGTATTTTTCATCGTTTTTTATTATCATATGTCTAAATTTATATTCTAATGTTTGTGGAAATATACAATGATTTATTAAATCTTTAATAAAACTTTTTCGACAATTCATATGTGTATTCTGGATAGCATTAGGCGTTGAAGTTACTAACCAAATAAAACCTGCATAAATTGGTTTCATAGCAGGAACCTTCATATGTCCTGGTTCGTCATAAATAAATCTTTTCCATGCCATATTAAAATATTTACAAATAAGATAATTATACATAGTAGGGGTTACTAATGCTACATCATAATTTTCTATTTCAAGAATATCTATAGATTTTCTTGATGATAATATACAAACTTTTAGTGTAAATTTATCTAATTCACTTTTCCATTGAGATATTATTGATTGACTAGCTAAAACTAAAGTACAATTTATCTTATTAAATTCTGAATATTTTTTAGTAATTATTCTACCATTTGCGAATGAATTTATTTCAGGTAATCTATAAGGAGTTTTTACATCCCATTTCATCTTATCTCTATATATAAGAGTTATCATAGATAATGTTTTTCCGTATCCTGTCTTATCAGCATTTATTCCTATATTAGTTTCAATAATACAGTAATCTGTTTTAACACTTTTATTTTTCTCGAACAATTCCATATTAAAAACGCTTGTTAATTGATGAGGTAACAGAGATATATTTATGTTTTTTGGTTGTATTATTTTAGGTATATTTAAGAAATATTGATCATTATTGTTACTATTCATATTTATATAATATTGACGATTTTTTAAGTTAAATAATAGCATTAAATATAATTGAATTTACAAAAATTCAATTAAAATGATTTATAATTTTAGTATATCTATTAATCAGTTATAAACTTAATAGCATTATCATAAAAGTATCTACCATAATACATATTTGATTTTATCAATTTTTTAATATATAAATAAAAATATAAAAATATTATTAATATAAATGACTTGTCATTCATATTCAAAAGAATGTGATTTTATTAAAGAAAATGGCATAAAACCTTGTTGTGTGTCCCATTTATTAGAGATTTTCGAAAAACTTTCAAAAATATTAAGAGATAATAATATTTTTTTCTATATAACATATGGAACACTATTAGGACATGAACGTCATAACGGTATAATTCCGTGGGATGACGATTTAGATATTATGTGCCTTGGTAAAGACAAAATGAAAATATTATATTTATGTCAATTATTATTGCCAGATTATGATGTTAAAAGAGTAACTGGTGGTAAAACAAAACAAAAATATCCAGAATATGATTATTGTTCAATTTATTATAGTAAATCAAACAGAAATCATGTAGATATAGGATTTTTAGAACAAATTGATGATAATTACTTTATTGATTCTACTGTAAATCAAGCAAAATATATAAAAGAAAAAGGGAGAATATATGATTATAAGGGGTGGATAGTTCCTATAAAATATCTACTTCCTTTAAAAGAAATAGAATTTTATAATATAAAATGTTATAAACCTAATAAGTCTATAGAATTGCTAAAATTTTGGTATAACGAAGATGTTATGTATCAAACATACATTAAAGACCGACATATTGCTGGTAACATAGGTGATTTGGTAAAATCAGATAAAAATATATTTATACCAGCAATCCCATTAAAAAATCCTAAAGTAATTATTAAACCTACTTCAAATCATATTTATAAAGTATTAATAATAAATATTGAAAAGCGTAAAGATAGACTTTATCAAACAATTGAACAATGTAATAAAATAAATGTATATAGCGAACAACAAAAGGCTGTTGAAGGACATACATTAAATAAGGAAAATTTAATATCATCAGGGGTTATAAAAAATAAAAATATGCACATAAATCAATATGGATGTTATCTATCACATGTAAATTGTCTTTTAAAAATTTCAAATGATACAAACAAGAATAATTTATATATAATTGTAGAAGATGATATAGAATTTATTGACTCTTTTAATAGAATTATAAATGATAATATTAAATATATAAGAGAAAATGAAGGAATATATTTGTTAGGGGGAATTTTATATAATAAAAATCAATACAATCAAATACACAAAAATATATACGACGTAGGACTTAGTACTGGTACATGGGCATATTTATTAAATTCGACAATTGCAAAAAAAATATTGGATAATATATTACCTATTATTTTACCATATGATTTAGTAGTTACAGTTCCTAATGATTTAGATAAATATCCAACTAATAAACAGTATAGTGATGTATTATATAAGAAAATAAAAAAATATTGTATATTTGATAATAATAATAAAATATTTGATAATAATAGGTTTGGCATAGTGAAAGAACTTAGTACAGGTAGAAATGAATCTTCATCGTCAACCGACTACATACATACCAGTAAAAATGTTAATATAAGTAAAAATGATAATGTTAATATAAGTAAAAATGATAGTAATCTTAAATTTAAATTGGGTATAACTATAGCTATAGTTATAATTATATCTGTAGTTATAGCTATAGTTATAAATACTAAGAAATTTAAATAAAGTTATTAATAATATCATTTATGTATAAAAACCGTAGATTATTATTTAAAAATTTTATATAAAATTTTTAAAAGATGAATAATGTTGTGACGATTTAAAAATTTTAACCAAGTTCCTTAAAAAAATTAATAGCACTACTATAAAAATATTTACCATAATACTTATTTGATTTTATAACTTTTTCATAGTGATCTAAAATTACAGGGTCGAAATTTCCAGGATCATTTCCACACCCAAGCGTTGTAATTGTAGATTTAGATACACATAAGTTGTATTTTTTTTTATTTTCTAATAGTTCATTTTTCTTTTTATTAATTTTCACAATTTCTGCGTCAATATCTTTAAATAAAACAGGTTTAAGTGGTTTTATACAACCATATCTAAGAGAGTTAACAGGGTTTAATTTACATGGAGTATATTGCAAATTATATGTATACGTATATTGAGCTGATTGAACTGCATCATAAAGATATCCTGCATTATATAAAGCTTTAAACAAAGACTTATAACCATATAAAGCTCTTTCAGGATTTATATTATCAACTATATCTGATACTACTATGGTTGTCGTCTTTTTACTGTATTTTGGTAGTAACATTAACGTTTCTTTAACTGGTTTTTTAAATTTTACTATATCGTAAAAGTCATCACGTACATGAGTCCATCCATTATCAAATCGTGTAGAAAAAACTTGTTTCACATTACCCATTGGATTTTCAGTATTGAAAATTTCAGGTTCAAATAACATAAAACTTATATTTCCTAATACAAATAATGCTGTAAATAGTTTAAGTAATTTATAAAAAGGACTTGCCATCATTTTTATCCCACCATACGCTAATTTATAGAAAACAGTATATACAAACATTGAAAAAACCGCAAAAGGTAAAGTAATTGGCATTGTAAGATAACCTGCGACACCCATTAAAGAATAATATTTAAGAGATGACATAAACATATTTTTAATTCTAGATGGCCATTGTGAAAGAGGTAAATCTATTAGATTTTTAGAAGCCAATCCTTGTTCTTCCAAACGTTCGTTTGCATCTGTTACCCCTACAAAAATTTTTTTATTCATTCTTAATCCCTCCATTCCTAGATTCGTAAGTTCTTTATGATTTAATCGTCTTTCTTCCATTTGTATTTGGTTGTTTTTAGCTGCCTGTATTGCTACTTGACTTAATTTATATTCAATTTTTTTATTTATTAAATCATTATCATCATCTTGTATCTTATGACCTTCAAATAATGATTTTCGAATTTCGTCATCTCTCTTTTCCTGTATAGGTGTCTGTCTCTGTCTCTGTGCCTGTATCTGTCTGTCTTCATTCATACCAAATACAACAGTCTTATTAATTTTAGTATTATATTGTTTACTTATAACAGGAGTTTCTGTTTTCATTTTAAGAAAACTTGATTTATATTTTTCTATACGATTGATCATAACTGCCGCAGTTATTTTTTTCCTCAAGTATACTTGATAGAATGCAAATAGCTTATTATTTTTTTCAACAATACCCTTTTTAATTTTTTTCTTTACAAGTAACTGATTTGTAGTGATTACTATCTCTAAAACAAACTTGTCTATATTAGTTAACTGTAAAAAATCTGTAACAGATTTTTCAGCATTTGTGTAATAATAATTACCATTTATGTTTGCCTTTCTCATTTATTATATATAAAAATATTTTTATATATAATAAATGAGAAAAAGTGTATATAAAAAATCTGTTGATCTTTATTCACATAAAGATCATATTGATAAAGTTATATACAGAGATTATGTTTACAACGATAATGACGAAAATATAAACGATAATGACGAAAATATACATAAAGATTATGTTAATAATAGCCCAGAAGAAAATATAGAAAAATATGAATACTATAAAACAATATCAAAAAATCATGAAAAAGACGTAAATATACGAGTTAATAATATTAATGAAAACTTGACAAATAATAAAAATATCGAAATATGTGATGACAAAAATGATAAAGATTGTATACAAATAAATTGGGATATGTTAAAAACTATTAATAAATCAGACCCTACTATTTGGGGGCCCACACTATGGTTTTCATTACATAATGGAGCAGCTAAATATCCTACGTCAGCATCAAAATTAACAAAAGAAAGAATGAAAGGGTATATTGAAGGCATTCCTTATATTTTACCGTGTAAAGAATGTCAAATACATGCTAGTGATTATATAAGTAACAATAAAGATAATTTGGAACTTATTTGTAGTACTAGAGATAATTTATTTAATTTTTTTGTTGATTTTCACAATGAGGTAAATAAAAGAAAAAATAAGAAAACAATTACATATGAAGATGCTAAAAAAATATATTTACATTAATATAAATACTACACAATGAATAAAAAATATAATATTCTATTAATAATTTTGTTAATAATATTAAGTATAATTTTATACTATTTCATTTATAGAAATAATTCAAAAAAATGTAAATATAAATCCAATCCCATAACTACAGAAAAACTTTTTCAAACAACCGATGAATGTGCAGAAGAAGGTCAAGATATATATAATCCTACTTTATTTCCATCTACTAAACACCCACTGAGATGTTGTGATAATCAAGAAGCTGTTCTTACTGATAATAAATATATATGTCCTCCAAATAAACATAATTCGGCAATAATTTCAGGAAAGTTTCCAGTATTAAAAAAATTTAATCTTACATTAGACGAATTTGATGTTCAAGAAATGTCTGATATAGGGTCAACAAATAGTTGTGCCAAATATACAAAAGACGGTGTATTTGAACGGGATCGAAATATAGTATTAAAAGTTTCACAATTGTGCGGAAAAGGTAAATGTATTCACTCAGGTAGAATGAATAGTAAAGACGCTTTTAAATATGGAATATTCGAAATAGATGCAAAGGTTCCTAAATGTAACGAAGTATTTCCAGCAATTTGGTTATTACCAGTAACAGAAAAATCTTATGGAAATTGGCCGTGTCAAGGGGAAATAGATATAATGGAAACAACTGATACAATGCCTTGGTCAACATTTAATATAGTATCCGGACAAGGACGTGATGCTAACTTAAAAGGTTCGTCTAATTGTTCTTCAAATGATTGTAATAATTGTTATCCATATTGTTTACATTCAACTATAGTTAATTGGTCTGATAGTAGACTGTATGTTGAACCAGCAGATTGTAAAAATAAATCTTGGAGTACTCATAAATTTGTTCTGTATTGGGGGCCTGGAAGACTTATATCATATGTTGATCCAGAAATTACCAGAGATTCTAATAACAATATAGTTAAAATAACTCCTTCTAACAAAACAGATCCTACTGACAAATCTATAAAATCATATAAAGAATATACATTTGAGGATACTGAAGGATGGAGAAAAAGTTCGGAATGGGCTCAAAATTGTTATAAAAATGCTTCAAAATATGCACCATTCGATACAAAAATGAATCTTATGTTTAATATTGCTATTGGTGGATATGGAGGTTCTAAATGTAGTGGAGGTAATTTATCATGTTCTAATAATAATCTTAATTGTAAAGACTCTGTGGGGTCTGAGATGGTTATATCCAACATAATAGTTCATTCTCTAAACGAAAACTAAAATTACATTTTACAAATAAAAATAGAATCTTTTATAATTTTTATTCTAAAGTAATTAATGAAATTAATAATAGATAAATTATTTTTCTAACAGATTATTTACTTAAAAGTAACCCAGAAAATATAACAGAATAAATTTATACATTATATCTTAAAAATTTGTAATTTTAATAATGCTTTAATTATTAAAATGAAAAATGAAAATTTTAAAGTTTAAATTTTATAAATTTAAAATGTCAATCAAAGAAGAGATAACGGATAAAAATTTGTCAGAGAAACAAAAAGTCGCTTATAATATGATGAGAACAGGTGAAAATATTTTTTTGACTGGTTCTGCTGGTTCTGGAAAAACAGCTTGTTTAAAGTTATTTATAAATAGATATAAAAAAGGTTTAAATATGGGAATTACAAGTACTACCGGAATATCAGCATTATTATTTGGAGGAACAACTATCCACTCTTTTTTGGGGATAGGTTTAGGCACTAGTTCTGTAGAAGGAATTATTAAAAGATTATATTCTAGAGAATACTTAAGAAAAAGATGGAAAGAATTAGATGTACTAATCATAGATGAGATATCTATGTTACCTCCTGATCTTTTCGATAAACTTGAAAAAATCGCTCGTAGAATTAGAAGAAATGAAAAACCTTTTGGAGGTATTCAACTAATACTTTCTGGAGATTTTTTACAATTACCTTGTGTCAAGTCCTCTAAATTTTGTTTTGAATCAGAATCTTGGAATAAATGTGTTACAAATACAGTATATTTAGATAAAATAATGAGACAAAAGGATAAAAACTTTCAAGAATGTCTAAATAAAATAAGGATAGGAAATATTGATAAAAAAACTAAAAAAATTTTAAAGTCTCGAATAGGAGTAGTTTTAAAAAATAATGATGGAATTTTGCCTACTAAACTTTTTGCTACTAATAAACATGCTGATTATATTAATAATCTTGAGTTAAACAAGTTAGATGAGAAAGAATACGAGTTTTATGAATATAATATGGATATAAATGTTAGTTCTAGTACAAATAATAGAAAATTTATTTTAGAAAAATATAAAAAGAATTGTAATGCGTGTGAAACATTACAGATTTGTAAAGAGGTGCAAGTTATTTTATTATGGAATATTGATATAGATAGGGGGTTAGTAAATGGTTCAAGAGGGGTAGTTGTAGGATTTGATAAAGATGATTTGCCTATAGTAAAATTCCTGAACGGTATAACAGAAGTTATCGAATATAATACATGGGAATACGAAGAAAATGATAGAATAACTGCAACTATCACACAAATCCCTTTAAAATTGGCATACGCCATCACTATTCATAAAAGTCAAGGAATGAGTATAGATTTGGTTGAGATAGATTTATCTAGTTCTTTTACCGACGGACAGAGTTATGTTGCTTTATCTCGTGTAAACAGCCTTGAAGGTTTAAGTATAATAGATATTGATTTCGACAGAATAAAATCTAATAAAAAAGCTGTTGATTTTTATAAAAAGTTTACAGACTAATAAAATTATATTTTTATTACCAATTTAAAAACAAGGCGCTAATAAGTAAAATATAATGACTACCAAATCAAAAACTTCTAAATCCCAGACTTCTAAATCTAAGACTGCAAAACCTAAGACAACCAAATCTACAAAGAAACCCTCAAAGAAATCCTCAAAGAAATCTGAAAAGGTTGTAGAAAAGGTTGTCGAGGAACCTGTAGTTGAAGAAACTAAAGAAGTAAAGACTAAAAAAAGAGCTGTTCATACAAGAGAAAGTGTGACTGGTGAATTTGACGAATTAATTGAGTTTATTAATAAAACTATCAAGGATGTAAGAGAGAGCGACGGTAAAGTTACTGGTGTTAAGAGTCTTCGCACTATTGGTCGTGACTTAAAAACGCTTAAACGTCATTCTTTAAGTTGTATGAAAAATAAGAAAAAGGTTAAACGTAATAATGCAAACTCTGGATTCTTAAAACCTGTTAAGATTTCTAACGAAATGGTTAAATTTACTGGATGGACTGAAGGAGAATTAAAATCTCGTGTTGATGTCACAAAATACATTTGTAACTACATTAAAGAAAATGATCTTCAGAATCCCGAAGACCGTCGTCAAATCCTAGTTGATAAGAAGCTTGGAAAACTACTTGATTACGATTCGAAATCGGCAAAAGACCCCTTAACATACTATAGAATCCAAACACATATCAAAAAACATTTTAGTAATCCTTAAAATAAAAATATTATAGTTTAAATAAATTTTTAAAATACAAGAGTGATAATAATTTAATAATAATTTAATAAAAATTATTATTTATAAAATATTCAATTAAACATACATTACAAATTCATTTGAAACCTTTATGTACCTAGACGTAAGATTCTTTTTATCATATAAATCGTTAGAAATTATATTGTTAACTGTATTAATTAACGACATTTTATATTCTAAAAAATATTTTTAAAATATAAAGACGATTTATATAAATGGAATTAGATGATATTCTTCAAAAATGGGATAATGCCAAAAAATTAAAATTAAAGTACGAAAAGGATTGTGATATATATAAAAGTTCAATAGAGATATATATGAATAAAAAGAAACTCGACGTAGTACATGGAACAGATTTTATTGTAACACAAAGACATACAACAAGAAAACAACTATTAAAAAAGTCTGTTAGTAAAGAAATATGGGATAAATATTCAAAACTCATAACTTATACAACTTATTATCTTAAAAGAAATAAGAAATAGTAGTATATTTATATTAGTAATTTTGTATTACCAACTACTTTACTACATATATATTGACGTGACCGACTGTCTTTCATAATTTTATCTAATATAGATATCTTTTGATAACCGTTTATTGAATTACATGTTTTATTCTCTATTTGTTTATATAAAGTAAAAAACATTATTATAGTCTGTAGTTCATGTACACTTTTAAAATATTTATTAAAGAGTGATTTAAAGTACTGATTTTCCATTACTTTTTCTATATTTCTATATGTTTCGTTATTCTTGCATAAATTACGTCCATCCTTTTCATGTTTATTTAATGATTTTCTATCAAAAGTAGTATTATCACTTTTTTTATATAATTGTAATTCAGACATTATTTATTTATAATATTTTTTTTAAAATAAGTATAAATAAATGACAGATAAAATAACTGAATTCGATAATTTAATTAACGGAGAAGTAGAAACTATGTTGTACAATTATATATCAAAAATTGCTGAGAAAACACAAATTGACAATAATAATGTAATACAGGTAATAGTTTCTTTGATACAACAAGTAGATTCATACAAGAAATTAAATGGTGACGATAAAAAGAATATCGTTTTAAAAACGGTTAAGAAATTTTGTAATGAAAATATACCTGATAATACAGATCAAAGTATATCTATTATAATATTTATAGATATGTTTTTACCTTCTATAATAGATGTTCTAGTATCTATAGACAAAAGGGAATTAATTTTAAAATTAACTAAAGGATTAAAAGGATGTCTTCCATGTTTTTAATTTTTTTATAGAAATAAAAAATTGAATTTAAATTTAAAGGCTTAATTAATATAATAAAAATGTCTGACAATACTCAACTAACTTCAGCCTCTGGCTATAATGTAACAAATATGATCTTTTCGGATCCTCAACACAATTCTATCCCTAATACAGTTCCTCAAATTAGCTATAAAAGGATTAACATTTCAACAAAAAATCCTGATGGAACGGTCGGTGATTTAATTATTCCCACATCAAAATTGTTCTCTTTTGGTGTTTCGGAAAATACTAACCCGGATACAGGAAAAGTTAATGGTTATGTACTTCCTATTTGTTTGTGGAATAAAGATGGTGCAAGTAAGGAAGAAAAAGATTTTACAGATACTATTGATAATATTGTTGAAAAATGCAAAGATCATTTAATTTCTGTAAAGGATGATATCGAGGTTTATGATTTATCTAAAAATGATCTGAAGAAATTCAATCCACTATATTGGAAAAGAGAAAAAGGTAAAATTGTAGAAGGAACTGGACCAAATCTTTACACTAAATTGATCATTTCAAAGAAAAAGGGTAATACTAAAATTCTTACTATGTTTTATAACGATAGAGGAGAAGAGATTGACCCATACACACTACTAGGGAAATATTGCCATGTAAACTGTGCTATTAAAATCGAGTCTATTTTTATCGGAAATAAAATTTCTTTTCAAATTAAATTGTATGAATCAGAAGTTACTTTGGTTGATACGGGAATGAAAAGAATGCTAAAGAAGCGCCCCCCATCTATTAGAAAGGTAACTGAAAGTTCTGCGAGACCTTTAGATAACAAGGAAGATTCTGATTCAGACGAAAGCATTCAAGATTCTGAAGATGAAGAAGTAGAAGTAGAAGCACCAAAACAAAAAAAGAAAATTGTGAAACGTAAAGTAAAGAAAGTTTTAAAAAAGAAAACATAAGTTATTAGAGTTATTAGAGTTATTAGAGTTATTAGAGTTATTAGAGTTATTACATTTATAATAAATAAAAATTTATTATAAATACTTATTATATTTTTTTATTAGCCTTCAACCATTCTTTTATTTTCATACTTAATTTTCTTCTGAATATCCCTGGATTAACAGAATAATATTTTTTAGAAATTAAGTTAAGAAATAAATATTCAGTTATAGCAACTATGCATACACCTATTATCGATAAAAATATATGAGATTGAAAGTATATAACAAATGAATCTATTGATATAAGAACTAAAGTGAATAGAAGTAATATAGAAATTGCTATTGTTACGTATATTAAAGATTTTTTAAATATAGATTTATTTTGTTTCTCTATATTATCATCATTTTTTTTAGAAGATTTATCTATCTTTTCCTTTTCAAGTTCAAGATATGAATTTAAAAGTATATATAATAAATCTTTATCTTTTATATTATAAGACTCTATATTAATATCATCAAATATATCATCTACTATTAAGTTAATTTGATCCTTAAAAGTATTCTTTTCTACATGTGTTACATACATAAAAAAGAATATAGTTAAAAAAATAAATACAAGAATAACTTGAAATATAACTTTATAAGAAAAATTAGCAATATTATTTGTAAAATTACCCATTTATATAAATAATAGAAAGTTATTTTAATTATTAAACTGACAAATTTTTATTATACGTTATATTAAGTAAATTAATAAAATATAAATCTTTATTTAATATTAAATAAAGATGATTAGAAGTTTAATGTATGTAATTGGATTTCTTCCACTACTACCGTTGTTTTTAGTATTATTAGACAAAGAAGATTTAGATACACATATAAATAAATCATGTAAATCATATATGTTATTATTATTTATATTTATTCTTATGTATTTTACAGTAACAATATTACATTTTAATAAAAAAGTTATTATTTTAATAGGTCTTATAAGTATATTGATAATGAAAATTTTTATTATTACTGGGTAACTTTACTACATACCAGAATATTTATCTGATACAATTATAAATAAATCAAACCATTTCCATATTTGTTCTCTGTCATCATCATCTAAATTTTTAGATTGCCATAGAATTTTTAATTTATTCACTTTTGATTTATAGTTAAAATTTGTTATATGAGATATAATAGACTCATCTGTAAGAAAAAATGTTTCATCTCGTTTACTTATTTTNTTTTTATAAGGCAATATATACTGTATAAAATTTTCTATAAGTATAATATCTTGAATCATATCTTTTACTAAAATTCTACATAAAATCATATCATTATCTTTTGGGAATTGGTATAATAATTCATCTAAAAATTGTATAATAATTAGTTTAAATTTTTTTGGTAACTTTTCTTTAGACATTTATATTTATTTAAGATATAAATGTCTTTATATCTTAAATTTTTATAAACTCTTATTAATCTTCTTCTAAAACAATAGTAGTTTGTTTCATGAATGCTTCTTTAACATAGTTTATATTACATTCTATAGTATTTTCATCTATAAATTTTACTAATTTTTCAAACTCAGGCACTCCACAATATTTAATTTTAACATCTTTTTGTTCATAATTTTTAAATAATTCTCTACCTCTTTTATGATTAAGAATACTAATATCGTGTTTAGTGTTATTGCCTATATTTTCAATAGATGAATAATTTTTTATGTATTTATACGATTTTTCAGGACCAACCCTAAATATATTTTTATTATAGTCTGTCCCACACATTATACATAAATCTAAAAATTCATCTGTTTTCAATTCTAATTTATCTAATAAATTTTCGTATTTAATTCTCATACATATTCCATTACCAGTATTTATTTTTGATAAAAATACTGGAGATCCATAAGCAAGAACATCCGTATCATCAGATAAAACAGCGTCAACTAACCCCCTCTTACAAATATCAGAGCACATAGTTTCAGCTTCTAATGGTGCATTATAATAAGGAACATTTAGAATATCAAATAACTCTTTTGTTTTATCAAAATCTTCTTTATGTATTTCAAGTATTTGTGATCTCATTTTTTTTACTTTATCTTCTATAAAATTCATATCTATTTTATCTGTATCATTTAATAACCTTTTTGTGACTTTTATTTTAGAAGATTTTTTACATCTTTCCCATAAGTTTAATAAATCTTCTGATATTTCAGAAGTCAGATAATATTGGTTTAAAGCGTCTTCTAATTTACATACTTTGTCTCTTGTTTTTTCCCTTTGTTCTCTTCTATCTTGTCGTTCTTTCTCTTTTTCAGGAGGAGCACCTGAATCGTATATAAAAACACAATGTACTTCGTTTTTTCTCAAACACATAATTAATTTAAGGAACGCAGATAACCAACCATCTCCATATATAGTCTTAAATTTACATAAATACAGCGATATATCTATTGCTACTTTTTTAAAACTGTATTCAGAAATATGAACAGGTTCATATACTTCTGGACAGTTATTTCTAATAAATTTGTTAAGAGAATGTATACCCATTTTACTTATAAGTTAATTATTTAAATAAAATATCATTTTTAAATCTTTATAAAGTATTATAAATTTAAAAGTTCTCTTGACAAAATATAAATGAAAACACGTTCTTGTCGTAACAATTTGACTCTAAACATTAAAAATAAAAGATATGAATTAAATAAAAAAAACAGGGTGTCGATAGTTAACAAGATTAAATTAAAAAAAACAAACTCATCTGGTATTAATTCTTTTAAAGATCTTATAAAATTATCTAATTCTATACAAATTTATGATAATTTAGATACAGTTATGTTATGGAAAATCCGACCTTATATTAAAAAATTAGATCAAATGATTGGGTTACAATCATTAAAAGACTCTTTATTGTATCAGATATTATATTACCTAAAAGGTTTTCATAAACTGAATAAAGATTCTGAATATTTACATACTATGATTATGGGACCTCCAGGTCACGGAAAAACTGAAGTTGCTCGAATAATAGGAAACATATATAAATCTATGAATATATTGTCTGAAAATGGACATTTTAAAGTAGCGTATAGAGACGATTTTATATCTGGTTATTTAGGGCAAACAGCTATAAAAACCAGACAATTATTAGAATCTTGTATAGGTGGAATTCTATTTGTAGATGAAGTTTATTCTCTCGGTCCTGGTGTAGATGATAAAGATAGTTTTTCTAAAGAATGTATTGAAACAATAACAGCCTTTTTATCAGAACATAAAAACGATTTTTGTTTTATAGGAGCTGGTTACGAAAAAGATATTAAAAAGTGTTTTTTCGNGTCAAATAAGGGTCTTGAAAGACGTTTTCAATGGAATCATAAAATAGATACTTATAGTCCTGAAAATTTAACACAAATATTTATAAAAATGGTAAAAGATATAAATTGGGTTCATACTGTATCAGAAAAAGATATCACCAATCTTATTAAAAATAATAAAGATTTATTCAAAAATGCAGGTGGTGATATAGAGATTTTTATAAGTAAATGTAAATTGGTTCATGCAAAAAGAGTATTCTCTCTAAACGATAATAATATGTTTGTTTTAATAAGTGACGATCTAAAAAAAGCGATTAAACTTATGAAAAAATTACGTTTAGATACGTATAAAGAAAATGCCTCAATATTATCAATGTATATGTAAATAGTTTTAATATAAAATATTTTATATTAAAAAGAATCATCCCAACAATTGTCTGGTGGTTTATCAGTTGAATATACAAATATTACAGTACCTCCAAATGACGTTTTACATTTCCAACCAATCTCTATAAGTTCTTTTACAATATCATCAGTTAACTTTTTCATATTATCTNTGTCCTTTTTATAATACTTGTATGTAAATTTGTCTATATCGAAATAATCCTTTTCATCATTTTTTAGTATATTTTCATATAATTCTTTTCTTAAACATTGTAAAACATACTTATAATATATATTTTTAAAATTTTTCTTATTTTCTGGTTTTAGCGTATCAGGAAATGTATTCATTTTAAAAATATAATCATTATTTTAAATTATTATTAATGTTTTTTATGTTTTAATTCTATTTTAAATAATCTTTTTTGTATATCATGAACTCTGTTAAAAAGAGATTCATAATCTTGTTCTGGTCTTCTATCATTCTTATAAACACGTCTTTTAGGAGATTCAGGTACAGGAAAGTCGTCTGACGAGTCTGAATAATTATCAGAAGATGATGAATATGTATCATTATTATGTTCAAATAATTCTCTAAATTTACTTGGTTTATCAGAAAAAGATTTATAGTAATTAATTATATCTCTTTTTGAATTAGTATTTTTAGT
>JGI24539J26755_10000526_pt1 | contig 18137 bp, 17 predicted proteins | sample NorSeaMetagenome_2_FD_26755 | JGI IMG/M metagenome (IMG submission 26755) | reverse complement strand
GTTTTATGCTCTAATTTATATAATGTTAAGGGGTTTCCTTTTTCAATGCTCATTTTTTCTAACAAAGAATTTCCAATAGCGTAAGCTCTATGGTCTGCAAATGGTAAATGATTGTAGGCGTAGAACGTGAATAAGAAAAAAATTATGCTTGATGATGCTATTGCTAATTTATCGCCAATAGGTGTTAAGATTGAGTGAATAGTATTTCGAGTGAAAAATAGGATTAAAATACCTGCTAGCAAGTAAATGTCTTTCAAGAAACTTTCTAATGGAGTTAACACCCAGAAATCTCCAAAACAACCACATGTTTTAACTAAGTCCCAATTCCAACTTACAAAGGTTAAAATTGTAAAAAACACAATTAGCAACAAAAGCCAAGTTGCAACTTGTCTCATTTTAACACCAAGAATAGTTAAAATTCCAAGAACAATTTCTAAGACAACTATAAACATCGACATAGGAATAGCTATGTATGCCATCCATTCCATTGGAGTTGCCAAAAAAGAAAGTCCGTGTTCTACAAATATTCCCGCAAAAGTTTCAAAGTATTCTTCTAACTTATAAGAGAAACCTAACGGATCATTCGCTTTAATTAATCCAGAGAAGATAAATAAACCTCCAACGGCTAACTTGCATATCCAAACTATTAATTGTAATACTTGCTTCATAGCGTATTGTTTCTCTTAATTTACCACTGTATTGCTGGATAAACCACTCAATTAACGTTTTTAACTATACATTAACGTTTTCAGATTCTCCCATTCGAATCATAGCGAAAATAGAGTAGTTGATCATATCTAAATAATTAGCGTCTAATCCTTCGCTAACAATTGTTTTTCCTTCGTTATCTTCAATAGATTTAATCCGCAATAACTTCATTAATATTAAATCGGTTAATGAACTAACACGCATTTCTCTCCAAGCCTCACCGTAATCGTGATTTTTATTGGCCATTAAGTCTTTTGCAGTTTGCAAATATTTAGCGTGTAAATCAGCAATTGTTGTGCTTGAGGTATCATCATTCATAGCAGCACCCAATTCTAACTGAATAATTGCCATGACGCAATAATTAATTATTCCAATGTATTCAGGTATAATTCCTTCCCCAACTTTGGACTCTCCATTTTGCTCTAACGTTCTAATTCGTTGTGCTTTGATGAAGATTTGATCAGTAAGAGAAGTCGTTCTTAAAATTCTCCAAGCTGTACCATAATCCTTCATTTTATTTAAAAAAAGTGAAGAACATTTTTCGATTATTACATCAAATTCTGCTGCAGTATTACTCATTGTTTATTTTTGCTGAATATGAGAACGAAAGATAGCCTTTTTTCAAAAAATTATTCCTTCAATATAAGTGGGAAAATACTTGATTTATCAACACCCCAAATTATGGGGGTTTTAAATGTAACGCCAGATTCTTTTTTTGACGGTGGAAAAAACAATTCACTGGAAAACGCTAAGCGTGAGGCAGAAAAGATGATAAATGAAGGTGTTTCGATTTTAGATATAGGTGGTTATTCTTCTAAGCCAGGAGCAAAGAAGGTTGGTATTGAGGAAGAAATTAACAGGACTGTTCCAATAATTGAGGCATTAAGGTTGGAATTTCCGGATGTTTTTTTATCAGTTGACACATTTAGAAGTGGAGTTGGAAAAGCGAATGTGGAAGTTGGAGCGGATATAATTAATGATATTTCGGCTGGTAATTTAGACGAAGAAATGATTCCTTGGATAAAAGCAGAAAAAATTCCTTATATCGCAATGCACATGAGAGGGAACCCCAGCAATATGCAAGATAAAACAGATTATATTAATGTAACAAATCAGGTTTTATCAGAATTAATATTTTCTGTGAGGGAATTAAATGTTGATCACCCTTTAATTTTAGATCCTGGTTTTGGTTTTTCGAAAACAATTAAACAAAATTATGAATTGATGCATAACCTTGATGTATTTAATCAATTGGATCAACCTTTTTTAATTGGGGTAAGTAGAAAATCGATGATTTATAAATTGTTGAATAGCAATCCCAAAGAAGCACTAAATGGAACGAGTGTTTTAAATACAATTGGACTAATGAAAGGAGCCAGTATTTTACGTGTTCATGACGTAAAAGAAGCAGTTGAAGTTGTTAAGTTAGTTAAAGCAACGCTACAATCTTAACATTTGGTGTTTACCGTTTTAGGTTAAAACCATATCTTTAATATATGATTTCAGTAAATCTAGCAGCATCACTAAGTAATTTCTTCCACTGGAAGGATGCTATTGATATATTACTAGTGTCTGTTTTATTGTATCAATTATACAAAATTATTAAAGGGACAGTTGCTGTAAACGTATTTATCGGTGTTTTGGCGATTTACCTGGTTAACTTGATGGTTAACTTTTTACAAATGAAATTGTTGGGGACTATCTTTCGACAGGTTTTAGGGGTTGGAGCGATCGCATTAATTATACTTTTCCAACAAGAAATTAGGAAGTTTTTAATTTTAATTGGAATTAAAAGTTACAATAGTAAACAAGCCAAATGGTTGTTTCAACTGGTGCCTTTTTTAAGCAAAAAAGGAAATATTGATACGAAATTCAAACCTATTATCAATGCTTGTTACAATATGAGTAAAACCAACACTGGTGCTCTTATTGTTTTAAGTAACGATAGTGATTTATCCTTTTATTCTTCAACTGGTGATATTATTGATGCCAATGTAAACACTCGATTAATCGAAAATATTTTCTTTAAAAATTCGCCTTTGCATGATGGTGCTGTAATTATTCAAAAGGATAAGATTGTAGCTGCTCGTTGTGTTTTACCGGTAACGGAGAACGAAAACTTCCCTGCTCATTTAGGAATGCGGCACAGAGCGGCATCTGGGATTAGCGAGGTTTCTAGCTGCATTGTTCTTATTGTTTCTGAGGAAACGGGCAAAGTAAGTTATGCTAAAAACGGGAAATTAAGAACTCAAGTTTCGAAGGAGGAGTTAACTAAGTTTTTAAGTAAGGACTATAAATTAGGAAACTAAATTTAGATTGGGAAAGGATTAGAACTTCGGGCAACTCTTGCAAGGATTTCCTTTTTTCTTATACTTTTTGCAACATTTTTTCTTTTTATCACATGCACCTGAAATTGTACACTGATAATCATCAAGTATAAACTGTTTTTTATGTGTTTTAAATTCCAACAAGGCAAATTTACAAATCAGACTGAAAAATCACAATACACCTTTTAGGGTATTTTAAAAGTTGATTCTTCCATAATAGTTTAATTTTCCGTTCTGAAATTCTTTATGAAACTGGTCTTTAATCTCTTGTGAAGAATTGTTTGGTTAAGTGTAATTGTTTTTAAAGCTCTTTCATAAACTGTGAAAAAATAAAATGATTTTTTCACTTTTATAATTGATTAATATTATTTCATCAACTGTTAAAAAGCATTAACTTTGCTTCACAATTCCCACCTATGAAGTTTTTAGTTTCAACAGATTTTTCTAAATGTGCCGATAATGCAGTAAAGTATGCTGTTGAATTTGCGCTGAAGATGAATGCTGAAATCTGTTTGTTAAACACCTATCAACTTAAATATACAGATGTTGGTTTGTTTATTGATTTTGATGACTCAGGAAAAAAAGCTTCTTTACAAAACTTAAAAAATAAAGAAGCATCACTCAAAGCCGAATATTCAGCTTTAAGTGATAATCAAATATCTGTAAAACAGGGATTTGGTAAACTTGATGATGTAATTGAAGATATTAAAGACGACTATGATTTAGTTATCATGGGGACTAAAGGTGTAAACGGATTAGAAGAAATTTTAATTGGAAGTGGTACGGCTAGAGTAATTGGAAAAACAAGTATTCCAACCTTAGTAATTCCCGAAGAATCAACCTTTAATAGTAATTCAAAATTATTTTTTGCACTGGACTTAAAAGAATCCTTAAAACGAATTGAAGTAGAACTAATTAATAACATGTGTGTTGAAAACAAAAACATTCATTTATTTCACAATTACCGTGATGCTCTTGAAATATCCGTAAAGGAAGAACAACAATTAGTAGATGACTTTAAAAACTATTTTGCAGGGGATGTAATTAGTATTGATTTAAAGTTTGATTCCGACGCTGTTGATTCTATTGAAAAAGGAGTTCAAACATTTGAACCTCATGTTATTGTAGTAAAGGCAAGACACAGAAATTTGCTTCAATCGTTATTTCATAAGAGTGTATCCGCAAGTCTTAGTTTCCACACTAAACAACCATTACTTGTTTTAAAAGGATAGGCCTTTTAATTTACAAAGTAAAATATTGAAAAGCCTGTAAGGAAAACGATTCCAAAATAGCTTATAATTTTCTTCCACAATGGAGGAGTAAACCCTTCACCAATGTACTTCTTTTGTACAAGTTTAAGGTTTAATATTGCGATTACTGGTGCAACTACAAAAGAGGTTGACGTTGCCAGATCTACTATTGATTTGAAACCTGATTTAGACTCTAAACTTGGGTCGAAATATAAGAAATACATTAATACGAAAGAAACAACGGAAAGTATAAAAATTGAAATTACGTATTCTCTTTTTCGATCATCTAAGTTTTGTTTCTTTCCTTCCAGGAAAATAATTTCTAAAATACGTTCAGACGATCTTGCGTAACCATCCATAACAGCTATAGCAGTACCAAACATAATACAAAAAGCAGCTATTCCAATTATCCATTTACTCCAATCACCCATTGCACTTGTAAACATTTCAACTACTTGAGCAGCAAAACCAGCTGACGATCCCGAAAGTTCTTCAGGAGATCCATAAAGTAAATTAGCCCCAAGTGTTACAAAACAAATAGCAAGAAGGGCAGAGATTATATAGCCAAAGTTGAAGTCAAATAAAGTCTCTTTTAATTTCGGTCTATATCCCGTTTGTTTCATTCTAGCTACTGTCCATAAACTATTCCATGCAGACAAATCTAAGGCGGTAGGCATCCATCCCATTAGGGCAATTATAAAACCTAAGTGCCCAATTCCCTCAGGGGTTGTTAGATCGGATAAATCGGGCGGAACAAATCCATCATATGGTTGAATTCCGCCAGCAATTAAGCTTTTAGTGAACGCGATTAAAGTAGAAATTAATAGAATTGATCCAACAACTTTTATTAAAATATCCAACACTTTGTATTTACCTGAAGCTAAAATTCCAAAACAAACTCCAAAGAGTAGAATAGGAGTTATTATTTCAGGATGTTCAAATCCTTTACTTTTAAAATAGACACTAATTCCAAGTAGGTTATCCATAAACCCACTTGTAACTACACCAACAGCAGAGGTGACAAAGAACATTGTGCCTAAGGTTATGAAACCATATAACAATAAAACCCACCTTCCTAAACGGTCATATCCATCAATAATGCTTGTTCCTGTAGCATTAGCATACCTTGAAGCGTATTCGAAAAAAGGATATTTAAATAAATTGGCCAAAAGAATAATCCAAATTAAATCAAAACCATAAACGGCACCAGCTCTTGTACTTTGAACAAGGTGAGAAACACCTATACAGGTAGATGCAAACAAAATTCCTGGTCCTAATGCTTTGAGAAGATTTTTATTGGCCATGCTTAAATTTTGTGCAAATATAACGGAAACTGATAAAAATCATATTTTTCTTGAAGCATTGCAACCGGAAACGTTTAACAATTCATAAAATTTGTTTGAAACGCTATTAAACTATGAAATTAAACTCTGTCTCCAAATTGTTTTTTTACTTAAATCACGAATAAGTGTGACCTAAAGAAGTATTTAGAAGGAATGAGGCGTTAAGATTCTAAGCTAGTTTGTAAAAAAGGTATTATTTTATATAAAGAGGAGGTTTGCGCGGGATTTAATTACAAAATAAAAATATTTATTGTTGTTCGGAACCAAATTAACTGCCAAGATTACACGATTTAAATGTTCATACGTTATGGGTAAAAGTTATTCAAGGAGATTGTTTTTAGTGTCGCTAAAATTAGTGATGTGGAGTCACCTCTGATTTCGGGGTTATATAGACTTAAAAGAGGAGATGATTCCCCCTCAGTAAGAAAAATCAAATAAATAGAGTTGAAAATAATTCTGATTAAGGATTTATTTAATGCATTTCTATTCACAGTCTTTATATTATTAGAATCTACTGAACGCCTCAAGTATAAATATCGTTTTATCACGTTATTGAAAGAATGGGAATTTAAGAGAAAGTAAAATCATCTTGATTATCCAGCTATTTAATCAGTTTAATAGAGGATTGAAAACACAAAACTATCGTTATTGGCACGGAACTTGAAAACAACATTTTAAATTATTTACAATGAAAATTTTAGGTTCCTTTTTTTTGTGCTTGCCAATTATTGGGTTTTCTCAACACTCTACAAGTTTGGAGTTGAATATGATTAATGCTGCTGAAATTATTGTTTGTTTCGATGGTAAAACATATTCTCCTTGTTCAAAATTTAAGCTTCAAAACATATCAAAAGGAAAGCATGAACTTAAAATTTATAAACCAAAATTGTATGTAAACCATTCTGATCATTCAATTAGTAAACGCCTTGTCTCTATTTATAACGGAAATATAACACTTGGTGAAAATCAATATACGACTTGCTCCATTAATGAATATCATCAAAAAGTAATCTCAATCAGATAAATTATAAGTCAGTAAACTTAAAAGTTCTATCCAATTTAACACCTCTTTCTCCTTGTTTTAAAGTACAACATTCATGATATGCGTCATGCTCGAAAAACAAAATGTAATCATTTTGAACAGCCTCTTCTAAAAATGAAGATTTTTCATCCATAGATAAAAGTGGTCTTGTATCAAATGAAGGAATGTAGGGAACTTTTAGATGTCCAACCGAAGGAATAAGGTCTGCACAAAAAACGATATTCCTACCTTTATAATTAACAATAGGAATCATCTGACTTTCGGTATGTCCATTAACCATTAATAGTTTAATGTCTTTCCCCAATTCATCTCCAGATTCAATAAAATTTAAATGTCCTAATTCCTGTATTGGAAGCATGTTTTCGCTTAAGAATGAAGCTTTCTCTCTTGGGTTTGGTTCCATTGCCCAATTCCAATGTTGTTGATTACTCCAGTATTTTGCATTTGGAAATGTTAGTTTATATTTTTCATCATTTCTAATAACGGCACCACCAACATGGTCAAAATGTAAATGTGTTAGTAAAACATCCGTAACGTCATCTGTGGTAAAACCCAACTTTTTTAAAGATGCTTGTAAAGTATCATTGCCATTTAGGTGAAAGTGACTAAAGAATTTTTCAGATTGTTTGTCGCCAATTCCTGTATCAATTAATATTAATCGATCTGCATCTTCTATAAGTAANGATCGCATTGCCCAGTTGCACATATTGTTATTATCTGCAGGGTTTGTTTTATTCCAAATAGCCTTGGGCACAACACCAAACATTGCACCACCATCTAATTTAAAATTTCCGGTATCAACAGGGTATAAGTTCATAAACTTTTAGATTTTCTTTAAATATAGAAACTGATTGCCATTAAATTTGCTGAATAACCACTAATTATTAAATCATGAAGGTTCATCTAATCGCAATAGGAGGAAGTGCAATGCATAATATGGCAATTGCATTACATAAAAAAGGTTATCAGGTTACAGGTTCCGATGATGAAGTTTTTGAACCTTCTAAAGGAAGGTTAAATAAACATGGTTTATTGCCTGATAAAATGGGTTGGGATGAAAGTAGAGTTACGAATGATATAGATTGTATTATTTTGGGAATGCACGCTCGAAAGGATAACCCCGAATTACTTAAAGCACAAAAATTAAACCTTAAGATTTATTCTTACCCTGAATACATTTTCGAACAAACTAAAGATAAAAAGCGTGTTGTAATCGGAGGAAGTCATGGTAAAACTAGTATGACAGCAATGACTCTTCATGTTTTAAATGATTGTGGTTTAGATGTGGATTACATGGTTGGAGCTCAATTAGCTGGATTTGATGTAATGGTTAAATTAAGTCATGATGCCGATATTGTAATATTAGAAGGGGATGAATATTTAAGTTCTCCAATTGATTTAAGACCTAAGTTTCATCTTTATAGTCCTCATATTGCAGTGATTAGCGGAATTGCTTGGGATCATATTAACGTTTTTCCAACCTTTNATAATTATATAAAGCAGTTTGAGATTTTCGCAAACATAGTTGAACCTAACGGGACTTTAATTTACTTTGATGGTGATGCTGAAGTTGCGAAAATCGGGAAAGATTTTAAATACAATCAAATTCCATATAATGTTCATCCTAACAAATGTGTTGATGGAATTACGTTCTTGCAAGATGATGGAAATGAATACCCCTTAGAGATTTTCGGGGATCATAATCTTCAAAATTTGAATGCATCATTGGAGATTTGTTTAGGTTTAGGACTTACAAAAGACCAGTTTTATAAATCAATTCAAACATTTAAAGGGGCCTCAAAGCGATTGGAATTAATAGATGAAAATTCAAGCTGTTCCATTTTTAAAGATTTTGCACATTCACCTTCAAAGTTAAAAGCAACTTCAAGTGCTGTTAAAAAACAATTCACAAACCGAAAATTAATTGCTTGTATGGAACTGCATACATTTAGTAGTTTAAATGAGGGGTTTTTAAGCGAATACGCAAATACTATGGATTTACCAGATGAGGCTTTTGTGTATTTTAACCCTGAAACTATTGCGCACAAAAAGTTGAAAAAAATCAGCAAAGAGCAGGTCTTTGATTGTTTCAAGCGGAGCGACTTAAGAGTTTTTACAAGTTCTGATGAGTTTGTAAAAGAATTAAAAAGTAGATCTTGGAAAAATTCAAACTTATTATTAATGAGTAGTGGGAATTTTGACGGTGTTGATTTTAACGAATTGGTTAACGAATTATTGGATTAATTCGTTAACAACGTAAAAACTGTTGATAAAAAATTGGCATAGTCTTGTATAAACTTGTTACGAACACTTAAATTTCCGTTATCCTTTATAAAACACATTCTATGAAATTTTTATTTAGTATTCTTCTAAGCATTATAACTCTTTTTTCTTTCTCCCAAACCAGTGATGAAATTAACCAATCGAATGATAAAGGCCTTAAAGTTGGTAAGTGGATTAAAAAATATCGAAATGGAAAAATTCAGTATGAGGGAACCTTCAATGATGGCGCGCCAACTGGTGANTTTAAAAGATATTCTGAAAAAGGTAAATTAGAGTCTACCTTGCTTTATACCAATAACGGAAAAACAGCTGCCGCACATTTATACCGTAAAAATGGTAAGATGTTAGCATCAGGGTTGTATTACAGTCAAAAGAAGGATTCTCTTTGGAAGTTTTTTGATGAAGCTGGATCAGTATTTTCAGAGGTTATGTTTAAGGAAGGATTACAACATGGTGAGTTTAAAGAGTATTATAAAAATGGCTCCATTCACTTTCAAAAAACGTATGAAAATGGAAAAGTAGTTGGCTTGTCGAAAGAGTTTTATCCTAATGGTAAATTAAGATCTAAGAAAACTTATGTTGATGGTATTCCCAATGGTGTGGTTGTGATTTTTCACAACAATGGAGTTTATAAAATTATGGGACGTTATAATCAAGGTTTAAAAAACGGTAATTGGAAATACTATTCAAGAAAAGCAAAAATAATTAAAGAAGAGGAACATGAAAATGGAAAAATGGTTTATACTTCAGAGGAAATCATTTCTTATTGGAATGATTCAATAAAGAATATTCGAACGAAGGAAATATACAGTAAAGATGGTGGAAGTGAGTTTAAGTCATTGTACCCGAATGGAAATATACACAGAGAAGGATATTTTTGGAAAGGCAAAAAAGATAGTACATGGAATTATTATACAATTTCAGGCAATTTAGATACAATAAGGTCGTTTCATCATGGTAAAAGACAAGGAAGCTGGACTTACAAATATCCGAATGGTCAGGTTAAAATTGAAGAAGCGTGGTATTTAGATCGAAGAGAAGGAGAGTATGTTGAGTTTTATCCAAATAAAAAGACAAAAATACATGGCAACTATGTAAAAGGAAATAAGTCTGGTGTATGGCAGTACTTTGATGAGAAAGGTATTCTTACAGAAACGAAAGACTTTGATAAATTATAAAGCAAGGATGAAATATTTATTTTCAATTTTAGTGNTTACTATTCTAATTGTAAGCTGTTCAAAAGACAACCCAACAGCAAAACCTGTAATTTCAACTGATTACTATCCTTTGAAAATAGGAAGTTGGCACATATATGATGTTGATTCTATTTTTTACAACAATTTCACAACACCTGTTACTATTGATTCCGCCTTTTATCAAGTAATGGAAGAAATCACAGATACTTTTTATGATTTGGAGGGGAGTTTAAGTTATGAGCTTAAACGTTTTAAAAGAATAGGAAATGATTCTATTAACGTTGAAAATGCAAAATGGAACATCTCGGATGTATGGTGGGTGAAAAATAACAAAGGAAATATTGAACGAATAGAGGAAAATAAAATTTTTGTAAGTTTATTAAACAGTATTAAAGAAGGTGTTATTTGGGATGGGAATGCCTTTAATTATATCGAACCTTGGGATTTCGAATATGCAAGCGTGGGTGACGATTTTGGTGATTATTCCAATACAGTTACTGTGCTTCAAAAACAGGAGGATTTAGATAATGTACTTCTGTATCAAAAGTATCAAGAAGTTTTTGCTAAAGGGGTAGGTTTGGTGAGTAGAACTCGAATTAATGTAGAATCACAAGGTGATAAAGAATCCCGAGGTACTGTACCGGTTTTAGAGAGACCTGAAGAAGGGTTTCAGTTTTTTCAAAGGTTAAATTCTTACTTTATTCCTGAGTAATGAAAGTTAGACTTATAGTTGGTCTTTTATTTACCTTTAGTTTCCTTTCTTATTCTCAAACTGAATATCATTTCTTAGTTCATTTCAAGTATAAAAAATCATTTTTGGATTTATCCAATCCTAATGAGTTCCTTTCTGAAAGGTCAATATTTATAAAGTCAATTCAAAAGGCTGTTATTGATTCATCTGACCTTCCTTTAAATACTAATTTTATAAACACAATTCAAGCACAAAACCACGTTTTAGAAGCTAAATCTAAATGGTTTAATGCCATCGTAATTAGTAATCCAGATTCAAACTTAACGGGAATAAAAAGTTTGAGTTTTATCAAGTCTATTCAATATATAGGTCAACGAGATCTAAATAAAAAAGCGAACGATAAACTAGAGTACGGGGTTCCTGAAAATCAAAATAAGCTTACGAATGTAAATTTCCTTCATAATTTGGGATATACTGGAGATGGTGTATCTGTTGCTGTTATTGATGCAGGATTTAAAAACTTGAACTCAATTTTATTTTTTGATTCTCTTTCTTTAGATAATCGAATTTTGGGCAATTATGATTTTGTAAATAATCGGCAAGTTAATTATAATGGACATTCTCATGGTACAAGTGTCCTCTCAATCATGGCTGCTAATTCTGTTAAATCTTATATTGGCTCAGCACCAAATTCGAATTACATATTACTGGTAAGTGAAGACATTAACCAAGAAAATTTAATTGAAGAGTTTCACTTTATTGAAGCATTAGAGTACGCAGATAGTTTTGGAGTTGATATTATTAATTCGTCATTAGGCTATACAACTTTTGATACTTATGCATTGAGTCATTCCAAGGATGAGTTAACTGGCGATTCAGCTTATATTTCTAAAGCTTGTAATATCGCTTCCAGAAAGGGAATGTTAATTATAGCAGCAGCAGGTAATGAAGGAGCATCAGCATGGGAAAACATAAGTTTCCCTGCTGATGCAGATAGTGTAATAGCTGTAGGGTCGGTAAGTGAAGTATCTGAATATTCCGAGTTTAGTAGTAAGGGTGTTCCGTTTTATCATGGTTTAATTAAACCTAATTTATGTGCTATTGGTGCAGGTGCTGCATTGGTTAACGNTAATGGACAAATCCAATTTGGAAATGGAACATCTTTTTCTGCTCCTCAAATTACAGGCCTATTTGCTTGTTTAAAACAAGCTTTTCCGAATAGAAAGAATTGGGAATTAAAGAAGGCTTTAGAAGAAAGCGCTTCTAATTTTAACACTCCTGATTCGTTAATTGGATTTGGTGTTCCCAACGCCGAAAAAGCTTATTGGATTTTAAAAAGGCAGAGTGTACTAAAAGAACCAAATCAAATTGTTTTTCCTAATCCAACGAATTGTAGCGTGATGTTAATCAATAAAAATAATATTTCTGGTGTGAAACTATTCAACTTAGAGGGGCAATTGGTTTATGAAAATTATCCTAATTCAACAGTTTTTAAAATCAACGTATCCTTTTTAAGTAGTGGCATATTTATTTTGAAAACGACTTCAAATAAAAAAGAACTAGTTCAAAAAATAATGATTTATTAGTGCTTTTGTTTTTTGGCATAACTTTGAAAACGTCAATTTGAAATACTTTTATGTAACCAAATTAACAATTTGCGTATAAATTGTGTTGTTGTAAAACAACTTAATATTAAAATAAATGAGAAAGATAGTTGTATCAGTAGCGTTTTTAATCGCAGGATTTTCTGCTCAATCTCAAGGGTGTGGAGTAATTAACAAAGCGTCTAGAGCGTTAACATTAGATGAAATTGAAAAGGCTAAAACTTTATTTGAAGAAGCTTATAAAGAAATTAAAGTAGCTGAAGATAAAAATCTGCCTCTAGAGGCAAAGTGTTATGCTAAATACTATTATGGCGCGGGTTCAACAGCACTTAGAGTTTATAATAATAGCGATGTAAAGGATCTTGTTTCAAAAGTTGTTTTGTTAAATAAAGCTGAAGCTTTTATTTTAGATTTTTTTGCTTTAGAATATCAGGGTAAATTATACACGTCGAAAGCAATAACTGAGTTGGAGTCTATAGCAAATAAACAAAAAAGTATTGCTGTTGATTTCTTTAATGAAGGTGATTTTGAACAGGCATTAATGTTACTTGAAAAAGCGATTTTTAATAAATCAAAATTAGGCGAAAACTATTTAGATTTACATGGCTATCAAAGTGCTTTAATTACAGCCTTAAGAATAGATGAGTTCGAAAAAGCTTTAAATTATAACGCAATTTTAATTGCAAATCCTCAGTTGGAAATTAATAAGAAGGTGAATGACCAGGAGGAGAACTTGGTTAAGAAATCTGAGATTTTAAATTCTATGGGAAGAACTCAAGAAGCTATGGCTGTTTTAGATTCATCCATTAAAGTATTTCCTGGTAGTACTAAAATTCAAGAAGCGCAATTAAGTGTATATATTGCGATAAGTGATGATCAAGCATCATTAGATGTTTTAGAAGTGTTAACTCAAAAAATCAAGGATAATGAACGGTTTTATTTGATGATGGGAAGAATTTATAACGATAAAGGTTTATTTGATAAAAGTTATAATGCTTACAAAACAGCATTGTCTATAAATCCCAAGAGTTTATATGCTCTGTATGGTATGGGAGCTTATTATGTTAATAAATCAAATGAATACGTAAATAGCTTAAATGAAGTTGGTANTTCAGCATCTGACAATGTTGCTAAATCTGTTACTTTAGCAGAAAGAGAAAAGAACTTTGATAAAGCAATCCATTTTTTTAATTTATACTTGGAGCAAGAGCCTGGTGATAAAGCAACGATAAATGCTCTAAAGAAAATTTATTCAGAGAAAGGAGATGACGCTAAAGTTGAAGAAATCAATCAAAAGTTAATTGCTAACTAAAAAAGTATACAAAAACAAAGTAAATTAGCGCTACTTAATCTTGGCGCTTTTTTATGCATAAACAATTCAAACAATATTTATTAATTTTTAGAACAAATAGGTTTTTGTTTTTGAGTGTATTTATAATTTCGGTTTTAACTGCGATAGTATACAGACAATATAAACCTGATAATTATAGTGCGAAATTTGTATTCGCCCCATATTTTCAAACATCCGGTGATTTTAATATTAAGTTAGATGTATTAGGTGATTTATTAGATAATAATAATTTCGCTCGAGCGAAAAGTTTTTTAAATACAAAGTATGACTTTTCAGTAATTCAAAGTTTTAAAACAGAAATTAAAAAGAACACTGGAGATTGTTCCAATAAGCATCATAAAATTGATGTTTCAATTCATATTTCGGATACAAATTGTCTTNATTTATTAGATAAGTCATTGAGAAACTACATNGATGAATTCATGTTAGATTCAAGTATGCAATACCGAGGAATTGCAGTCACTAAGAAAAGGCTTCGTTTTTGTGATAATTATGTTTTAAATAAAGACTCCATTTTGGATAAAGTAGCCAATGGTTATATCGATGAATATTCCAAGGAAGGTTTAATAATCTCAAACGAACTTGCTGTTAAATTTGCTCAGGCTAGAGTTGCTGCAGAGTTAAAGAGTGACCTTACAATAAATCATATTAGCTCTTTTAGTAAAAGTGTTTTTAAAGTAAAAGAAACCTATTCCTTTTTAGCGTTTATTGTACTAGCTGGAATCGTTCCGGTATTTATTTTAATGTTGTTCATTAATTTACTTTACGATAGTGAATAATAATCTTATAATTTNTCAAAGGTCCAAATAGCTAAAAATTCACTTTACAGAGTTAAATTAAGCACTAAAGAGATTAGTATTAATGGGATAAAAATAATTGAGGACAATTGGATCGTCTTAATATACATTGTAAACCTTTTTTCATATTGGCAAACTTATTTTAACTTTTATTACCGCGTTTTGCCTTATTTTCTTCACCTTAATATTTTGAATTTTGTTAGATTTGCAAAAATATTTTATTCAAACATTAATCATACAATGACGAGTACAAAAAAAAATATCCATAGCTTTCGTTTGTTTTTTAGTGGTAACGTCCTTTAATTTATTGGCCCAATAAAACACGGTGGCTGTAGGAGGGAAAGCAACGGGAAGTGGAGGTGCCGTAAGTTATTCTGTGGGGCAAGTAGTTTACACTACCAATACAGGAACAAATGGAAGTGTTTCGCAAGGTGTTCAACAGCCTTATGCAATTTCTACAACAGTAGGTGTAAATAAAACGTCTATACAGTTAGAGGCTTTTCCCAATCCAACTGCTAATAATTTAACGCTCACAACCGATGATTCCGAAAGTGTGATTTATCAACTGTTTAATAATCAAGGCGCTGAGATTTCCAGTAAAACGCTAAACAGTAAAACTTCTAGTATTAGTTTGGAAGGGCAACCACCGGCAATGTACTTTTTAAAAGTGCTAAAAAACAACGAAATAGTTAAAGTATTTAAAATAATAAAGAATTAATCACGTATTTAAACCGTTAAAATGAAAAATATACTTACCACAGTTATAGCCTTATTAATTACTGGAAACTTATGGGCTCAAGCGCACCAAATAAAATGAGTTTCCAGGCATTGGTACGAGATGGAAGCAATGAGCTGGTCACTAATCAACCAGTAGGTATGCAAATAAGTATATTAAAAGGTTCTATTTGGGGTTCGGCGGTTTATGTAGAAACACAAACTCCAACCACGAATTTCAATGGTTTAGTAAGTTTAGAAATAGGTTCAGGAACTTTAGTTTGGGGTGATTTTACAAAAATAGATTGGAGTGCAGGCCCATATTTCATAAAAACGGAAACAAATCCAACAGGTGGAACTAGTTATACGATAACAGGGACTAGTCAGTTAATGAGTCTGCCGTATGCTTTGCACGCAAATACTGCCGATAGTATTGTAGGTGGCACTTCGTTTACAGAGGTAGATGGTTCTGTAACAAACGAAATACAAGATTTGCAATTAATTGGTAATATGTTAAGCCTTACTAATAACGGTGCGGCAACAACTATTGATTTATCGCCGTATTTGGATAATACCAACACACAATTAGATGTCCGCGGACATTACCAACTTAGGTTTTGTTGCTGGAGGAATTACAACAGAGGTACATGGTTCTGTGACTAACGAAATACAAGATTTACAATTAATTGGTAATATGTTAAGCCTTACTAATAACGGTGCGGCAACAACTATTGATTTATCGCCTTATTTAGATAATACCAACACACAATTAGACTCCACGGACATAGCCAACTTAGGCTTTGTTGCTGGGGGGATTACAACAGAGGTAGACGCTTCTGTAACGAACGAAATTCAACAGCTGAGTGTATCGTTATCAGGGGACACCTTGTATCTTCAAAATGTAGGATTTGTAATTATTACTGGGATTAGCTTAGCGAATGTGCCTGTTATTAATGATGCAGATGGAAACGTCTATACTTCTGTAACAATAGGAATTCAAGAATGGATGGCAGAGAACTTAAGGACTACTAAATATTCTGATGGGACTGTTATTCCTAATGTAACCGATGATGATTTATGGGTTAGTTTAAATACAGGTGCATGGAGTCATTACGATAACGATAGTCAATACGACACTATTTATGGTAAATTGTATAATTTCTATGCTGTGGAAACAGGTAAACTATGCCCAATAGGTTGGCATGTACCAACAGATAATGAATGGACGTTACTATCAGATTATTTGACTGCTAATGGTCACAACGGAACAGAGGGAAAAGCTTTAAAAGCTACCTCAGGTTGGGAGGATTATAATGGTGAGAGTGAAAACGGAACAGATAATTATGGTTGGTCAGGTCTTCCGGGCGGTGACCGGGGCTACTACTCTGGNGGGATTTTTCACAACGTTGGTCTAAACGGTTTTTGGTGGAGTTCTTCAGAGATTATNACAACAACTGCTTGGGACCGCTATTTGAGCCCTTCTTTTCCTGATCTCTTATCAAGGAATGGCAACCGTAAGGAGTATGGTTTTTCTGTTCGTTGCCTCAGGGATTAATTTTTAGATAAGAGAGCGCAGAGCCAAGCTCGCTTTAGGTCTGACGAACGGATCAAAAAAGAAGAAGTCATTTATAAATTCATCGGGTGTTAATTTTCATTTGAATTCATAGTCTCGTTTTCACTCTGTAGATTATTTTATAAAACATAAATTGACGTTAGCCAATTTATATTTCAACACCACGAAGCGGTTGAAATGTTAAAAAAATGGCTTTATATTCTGATTTACCGGCCTACCACCAAACAACAAAGGCTTTACTTGTTTTACCTGTTTGGTTTTTTATCCAAATCATTGGAGAGAATGCACGAGAATGAGCTGCCTTAATTTGGGTTAAACATTATTGTTTTGAAACCCACTGGTTATTTTCATTTGGTTGGATGAACCAATCTTGTTTATTGGGCATAAAAAAGGATTCTTGATGCAGTCGATTGAATTGTTCTAGCGTAAGCCAGTTGCCTACTATACAGTCCTTATAATTATCGGGAAGTTCATGTTTTATATTTAAAGGTGTAAAAAGTTGTGCTTTTAATAGTAAGCTTTGCTGAGTTGGTTCTGGGATTTTACTGGATTGTATATATTCTTTAAACTCGTTGGATGCAATAATTGGAAATTGATGGTGTTGAAGTTTAGAGGCTTTTAAATGTAAAAAGTCTTTTCGATTAGGGCCTATCCATTGATTCATGTTTTTAGAATCTAATGATTCATCAAATAAATAAAATTTCGTTGCTAACTCTAAATGAACGACTCCCGACTTTGTCTGCAGGATGTAATCAATTTCTCCAATTGTTCTCTCGGCGTTTCTTAATGGAATGTTTGAGCCAAGGAGCTTAGGGTTTTTAGCGGATTTTAATATTTCTTCAAATAAAAATTCAGCGCGTTTGCCTAGTCTTTTTGTTGGGGGAAATACGGCTGAAATAGACGTGTTGGTATTGTCTATTTCTACGCCTATGTCAAAGTCTTGAATTCCTTTTATTAATCCCTTTAGGGAGGGTGTATCTATAAATCCTTGCACATGTTGTTTAAAGCTGAACATTCCCTTAAATTAAACGATACTTTTTTAGTTGTTCTTACTCGGTATGTTTCGAATAGGTTTTCGGTTATGCGGCTATTTATTTGTTAAAAAGTGTACTTCCGTTTTTTTGTTTTTTAAACCCATTATTTTTGGTGTTTTTTTTTGCGTCCTTTTTGGTTGTTTTTCAAAGTAAGAAGAACGTTTTTACTTTCTGTATATTACTGTGTCGTACGAATAGGAAAAGGGCGGTTAAATTGATTTTTT
>JGI24539J26755_10000523_pt1 | contig 18172 bp, 12 predicted proteins | sample NorSeaMetagenome_2_FD_26755 | JGI IMG/M metagenome (IMG submission 26755) | reverse complement strand
AACAACAACAACAACAACAACAACAACAACAACAACAACAACAACAACAACAACAACAACAACAACAACAACAACAACAACAACAACAACAACAACAGAAAAGGGGTGTATTCTTCTATATTAGTATTTAGTGTTTTTGTTGCAATTAAAAGAGGTATATAATAAGTATTTGATCTTGTTTACTTGTACTTTTAAAGTTCAGATTATTTTACTCTAAAAAAAATTGTTTGTGCGCACTTACATACACCGTATTTTAATTTTTATTTTCTGTCTTACTTTTTCATCTTGTGCTGCGCAAGAGGAAAAACCCGTTAAACAAAACCATGCATATACTAATGCATTGATACATGAAAGCAGTCCATACTTGTTACAGCACGCGCACAATCCTGTAAATTGGCATCCTTGGAGCGATGACGTTTTACAAAAAGCAAAAGCAGAAAATAAACTGGTAATCATAAGTATTGGTTATGCAGCATGCCACTGGTGTCATGTGATGGAACACGAAAGCTTTGAAGACGTTGAGGTGGCTAAATACATGAATGATAATTTTGTGTGTATAAAAGTAGATCGTGAAGAACGGCCGGATGTGGATCAAATTTACATGACAGCTTCTCAATTGATTTCGGGCAGTGGCGGCTGGCCTTTAAATGCATTGGCCTTACCCAGCGGAAAACCCTTTTATGCAGGCACTTATTTCCCAAAGGAAAACTGGTTAAAAATGCTTCGCTATTTTGTGGATGCACAAGCTAAGAATCCAAAACAATTGTTGAATCAAGCCGAAAAAATCACCCAAGGAATTCGACAAACAGAAAACATAGTATTTTCAAATCAAAGCTCGGTTGCTACATTGGATGAAATAAATAAAACAGTAAACGTCTGGAAGAACAAGTGGGATTTAGAAAAAGGCGGTGAAAATATAGCTCCAAAATTCCCGATGCCTTCCAACTGGGAATACTTGTTGGAATACAATAACCTCACGCAAAACAAAGATGCTCTGAAAGCGGTTACGGTTACTTTAGACCATATGGCTAGAGGAGGGATTTACGACCAGCTGGGCGGAGGTTTTGCGCGCTATTCCACCGATATGGATTGGAAGGCTCCTCACTTTGAAAAGATGTTGTACGACAATGCACAATTGGTCACTTTATATAGTCACGCCTACCAGTGTTTACAAAATCCACTATACAAAAAAGTAGTTACCGAAACTTTGGAATTTATTGAAACCGAGTTAAGTGCGAACAACGGAGGCTTTTACTCCTCCTTAGATGCCGACAGCGAAGGTGAAGAAGGAAAATACTATGTTTGGAGTTATGATGAAATAGCGCAAATATTAAACAATAATGCTCCGTTATTTATAGACTATTATAACATAGAAAAAGCAGGGAATTGGGAACACAGCAACAATATTTTACTGCGGAAGGACAACGAAAATAAACTCATTAAAAAATACAATTTAACAGCTGTAGAAATAGAACAAAAGATTGCAACAGCTAAAAAAATTGTTTTAAAAGTAAGGTCCCAGAGAATTAAACCCCGTTTGGATGATAAATCTCTTACTGCATGGAATGCTTTAATGATAAAAGGATACCTAGATGCCTACCGTGCTTTTGGCGAAAAAGAATACAAAAACAAAGCTTTAAAGTGTGCTAATTTTCTTATTGAAAAGATGTTGGTAAAAGACGGAGAATTAAAACGGAATTTTAAAAACAAAAAGGCTTCTATACATGGTTTGTTGGACGATTACGCTTTCACAATTGCAGCCTTTATATCGCTTTACCAAGCTACATTTGATGAACAATGGCTAAATCAAGCTAAGCAACTCAACGAATATGTATTAATTAACTTTTACGATAAAAAATCAGGTATGTTTTTTTACACGCATCAAGAATATTCCAATTTAATTGCACGTAAAATGGAAGTGTCAGATAATGTAATACCGGCTTCCAATTCGGAAATGGCAAAAAACTTACTGAAGTTAAGTTTGTATTTTAACGACACCTCCTACTACAGTATTTCCAAACAAATGTTGATGAACGTCCAAAATAACATCCGTAAAAACGTGCGCTATTATAGCAATTGGGGAAGCCTAGAATTACAGTTTATACAAGCTCCTTTTGAAATTGCGATAGTTGGAAAAAATGCACAAAAAATGAGAGCTGAATTCCAACAAAACTACACGCCCAACGTAATTTTTTTAGGTGGGAAAACTGAAGGAACTTTACCTTTACTGCAAAACAAATTAGCGCCAGGCAGCACTACTATATATGTATGTAGAAACAAGGCATGTAATTTACCAACTACCGATATTACCAATGCTATTAATCAAATAAGTAAATAGTTCGTTTTAAAGTACAAAACAACAACCGTCATTCAGAAGGAGGTACGACTGAGGAAACTTTAAGCAATTACTTTAAGATTCCACGCTGTGCTTTGGATGACGTAAATCGGTGGCATCAACAATGGGGAATTGCTTAAAAAAGAGAACTTCTCCTTTTTCATTTATACCACACGAACCGAATAACAACTAAAACCGTCATTCAGAAGGAGGTACGACTGAGGGAAATTTAAGCAATTAATTTAAGATCCCAAGCTGCGCTCTGAATGACGTAAATCAGTGGCAACAACACTGAAGAATTGCTTAAAAAAGAGAACTTCTCCTTTTTCATTTATACCACACGAACCGAATAACAACTAAAACCGTCATTCAGAAGGAGGTACGACTGAGGAAACTTTAAGCAATTAATTTAAGATCCCACGCTACGCTCTGGATGACGGAAATCGGTGGCAACAACACTGGAGAATTGCTTAAAAAAGGGAACTTCTCCTTTTTCTTTTATACCACACGAACCGAATAACAACTAAAACCGTCATTCAGAAGGAGGTACGACTGAGGAAACTTTAAGCAATTACTTTAAGATTCCACGCTACGCTCTGGATGACGTAAACCGGTGGCAACGGCAATGGAGAATTGCTTAAAAAAAAGGACTTCTCCTTTTTATTTTATGCCACACGAACCGAATAACAACAAAAACCGTCATTCAGAAGGAGGTACGACTGAGGAAAATTTAAGCAATTAATTTAAGATCCCAAGCTGCGCTCTGGATGACGGAAATCGGTGGTAGCAACAATGGGGAATTGCTTAAAAAAGGGAACTTCTCCTTTTTCATTTATACCACGCGAACCGAATAACAACAAAAACCGTCATTCAGAAGGAGGTACGACTGAGGAAACTTTAAGCAATTAATTTAAGATTCCACGCTACGCTCTGGATGACGTAAACCGGTGGCAACGGCAATGGAGAGTTTCTTGGAAAAAGGAACTTACTCATTTCTGTATTTTATACCTACAGGCTGTTTGATCCGAATATTTAGAACCTTTTTATGGTCGGTTTTATTAAAATAAGCATACCGGTATNACTTATTTGAGCCAATTATTTCCATTGCCAGATCATAACCAAAACAAAAAGCCATCCCTAAGGATGGCTTTTAAAATGTTATATAAAGATCAAATTTACTTTTGATTTTTCTTTACTAAATCTGTGTAAATTGGAGATGCGATACAGATTGAAGAATACGTACCAACGATAACTCCGATTAACAATGCGAATGCAAACCCTTGTAATGAACCTGTTCCGAAAATAAGAATGGCTAACAGAACAACTATAATTGTCATCGACGTGTTAAAAGTTCTAGATAGTGTGCTATTTAATGCTTTATTAACAACTAAGCTAATACCTTCTGATTTACCACCACCATTAACTCTTTCTCTTACTCTATCAAATACAACAACCGTATCGTTAATGGAGTAACCTACTACCGTAAGCACTGCTGCAACGAATGACGTGTTAATTTCTAATGAGAATGGTAATAGTCCTTGTAATAAAGAGAATAAACCAATTACGATTAATACATCATGGAAGATTGCAATTAATGCTCCTAATCCAAATTGCCATTGACGAAATCTAAACACTACATAAGCGAAGATTGCAATTAAGGCAAATGCTACAGAAGAGTAAGAAGCTTCAATAATATCATCAGCAATTGTACTTTGAACATGTGCACTCTCTAAAACGCCGAAAGCTTTATCGTCATATTGATCCGTGAATTTAAACACATCCATATCAGCAGGCAACATACCTTTGATTCCAGCATACAAAGCAGTTTCAACTCGGTTAGAAGCCTCTCTTCCTTCATTATCGGCTAAATATTTAGTTGTAACGATAACTTTTCCTGTTCCTGCAGATTTAACTTCTGGAACTAAAGATTTACCATCTTGAACAAATGCATCTTTTAATACATCTTTAACAGCACTTACTTCAACACCCTTATCCAAGGCAATAGTATACGTTCGACCTCCAGAGAAATCAGTTCCTAAATCAAATCCTTTTGTTACAATAGAAACTAGACCTACAATAATTAAGAATGAAGACGCAACGTAAAATTTCTTTCTAGAAGAGATGATATTATAAGTTGTATTCGCAAACCAGTTTTTAGTTCTTTCAGTGGCAAACTTGATTTCTTTTTCTTTCTTCAAAAACCAATCGAAAATTAAACGGGTGATGAAAATTGCAGAGAATAAAGAAGTAAAAATACCAACTACTAAAGTTTGAGCGAAACTTTCGATAACTGAAGTACCGAAGTACCATAAAATAATACCCGTTATTAATGTTGTAATATTGGCATCTAAAATAGCGGTGTAAGCATGCTTGTAACCATCAGCAATTGCTAACTTAACTCCTTTACCCAGTTTAAGTTCTTCTCGAATCCTTTCGTATATAAGTACGTTAGCATCTACCGACATACCTACTGTTAACACAATACCTGCAATACCAGGAAGTGTTAAAGAAATTGTTGGCGCAGCAGCTAAAACTCCAATTACCATTAAGATATTGGCAACCAATGCAATGTTAGCAGCCCATCCTGCAGTGTTGTAATAAAACACCATGTACATCAATACTAAGATAAGTGCTAAACCAAACGACCAAGCCGCAGATTCAATAGACTCAGCTCCTAATGTTGGTCCTACAAATGTTTCTTGAACAATTTTAGCAGGCGCTGGGAACTTACCAGCGTTTAATACATTTGATAAATCGTTTGCCCAAGCAATTACGTTATCCATTTTACCAGGCGTTATAATTGTACCACCTCCTGATATAGCACTACTAGCACCTGGCGCAGAGTATACTAAATCATCTAATACGATTGCAATTGGTTTACCTCCATTTTCAGCAGACTTACGCGTAATGTTTTCCCACTTGAAAGAAGCTTTTGTTTTAAAATCTAAAGAAACAACATCTCTGTTATCTTGACTTGTTCTTGCAGCACGAGTAATAAACTCACCACTCATGTAAGGTTTACCATTTGTTTCCTTACGCAGAGCATACAAACTTAATAACCCTGATCTTTCACCTAAATCTGTTTCAGAAGACCATGTTAGTTTTAGTTGCTTTGGAAAAAGTTTTTTAGATTGACCTATTTTAATGTATTCATTAACTTTCGCCGTATCTAAGGTTTTAAACGCTCCAATTGTTGCTCTACTTCCTGGTCCAGCCATTAAAGCATATAAAGGATTGGTTCTTTGTCCGATTAGTTTTAAGCTATCTTCTGATGATAATCCATCAAAAGCAATACTATCTAAAGGATTGTTTAAATCTTCATAAATTTTTGCTTTTTCATTTAATGATTGAAAAACATCACCTAAATCGTTAACATCATAAGTGTCCCAAATTTCTAAGTTTGCCGATCCCTGTAAAAGCTTTCTAACTCTCTTGATATCTTTTACACCGGGTAAATCAACAATGATTCTTCCAGTATTTGCTACCAACTTAATATCCGGTTGTGCTACTCCAAATTGAGCAACTCTAGTTCGAATAACTTCTTTTGCTTGACCAACTGCGCCTTCCGCTGAAGCTCTTAACATGTCTTCAACTTCTTCATTTGTTGAATTAACGTTAATTTCTTCTACACTTGCGAACCATTTCGCTAGTGGTTGCCCGTTCATCTTTTCGTTATAAGCTTGAATAAATAAGCTAACATAACCTCCAGCTACTTCTTTTTTAAGCTCGTTTGCTCGTTTAGTAACTTCTTTGAATTTTGGCGAATTCTTAATGTTTGAGGAAACAATAGATTCAATTAACTTGTCAATTTCGATTTCCAAAGTGACAGAAACACCACCTCTTAAATCTAAACCTAAATTAATTTCTCTTTGTTTACACTCAATATAAGTATAACCCATCCAAATTTCTTCGTCTGAATTTTCCTTTAACCATTCTCTTGCTTCTTCATCAGTTTCAGTAGACTCTACAGCCTCTTTTTCAAACTGACCAGCGAAGTGAGTGAATGAAAATTCAAATAAACATACGAACCCGATTACGGCCAATAAAACTTTGATTGCTTTGCTATTCTGCATTTTGTGCGTTTTAATTCTTTCTTTTAAAGACCGACAAATATAGAGCATCATCTCCGATTGACAAAAGCTCTAGTCTTTAATATTCATAAATATTTAGTAGTTTTATGAACATGCATCGCATAACCTTGATTATCATGTCATTGTACATACTTACACCCCCCATTATTGGACAGTATAGTTTCGAAAGAATTTACACTATTCCCGTTATAAAAAACAACGCATTACTAACAAGAGCTTGGGAAGGTGGATTAAATCACCCTATTTGCAGTAATGTAGATTTTAATAATAACGGAGTTAAGGATTTGGCTGTTTTTGATAAAACAGGAAATCGATTAGTTGTATTTAAAGATGAGTCGTTAATTTTTGAACCAATTCAATTAAATATCGATTTAGAAAGATGGGTTTTATTCAGGGATTATAATTGCGATGGATTAATGGATGTTTTCACAGGGACAACCAGTGGTATAAAAGTTTATGAAAACACGGGGTTATTTCAATTCGTTTTAGCTTCAACTCTTTTACAGTCTGATTTTGGAACCTTCACCTCCAACCTTAATGTTTTAAATCAAGACATTCCTGGAATTATTGATATTGATAGAGACGGGGATTTAGATATTCTCACATTTAACATTAATGGGGTAACGATTGAATTTCATGAAAACGTATCAAATAACAATACCGGTAAGTGCGGTTTAGATTTTAAATTAAGTAATCGTTGTTGGGGTAGATTTGAAGAAGACCCTTCTACCAACTCAATTTTATTAAACCAACCGTGTAGTGCACCGTATCAGCCAATAAATAGGAGTAATGGATTACATGCAGGATCTACAATTACAACTTTAGATCAAGATAAAAACGGGGTTATTGATTTATTACTAGGTGATGTTTCCTTTAATAACTTAACTTTTTTACAAAACGAAGGGTCTAATCTTTTTAGTAATATTGGTACAAAAGACGAAGCTTTCCCTAATTACAACAGTCCTGTAAATATTAATTTATTCCCCTATGCTTCTTATGTAGATGTGAATCATGACGAAAAAAACGACTTAATTATCTGCAGTAACAATGATGGTGTTGGAGAAAATACTTCTATACATTTATATCAAAACACAGGAGTAGTACAGGACACCTTCACCTACAATACTTCTTCATTTCTAGTTAATCAAATGCTTGATTTTGGAAGAAATGCTTATCCAATTTTTGTGGATGAGAATCAAGACGGATTGACTGATTTATTAATCGGCAATAATGGATTAAATATCAATGGTGAAAAGCTTGGAAGGCTCGCATTATTAAGAAATACGGGAAGTACTTCAAGCCCAGCGTTTGAAGTAATTAATGAAAATTATTTAAATTTTGAATCGTCGGAAGAATCCTACCTCTTCCCTACTATTGGAGATATCGATAAAGACGGTGATGATGATTTATTATTAGGTTTAAGAAATGGCGAAATCCTATATTATAATAATACAGCCGGAGCTGGTAATCCTTATAACTTTGTTTTAGCTGATGGGGAGTTTGAGTTCATTGATGTTGGAAATTATGCCGCTCCTCAATTATTCGACCTCAATAAGGATGGTAACCTTGATTTAATCGTTGGGGAACAAAATGGATCGTTGTTCTATTATGAGAATCAAAGCTCAACATCTGCCTATAATTTTAGTGTCGAAATTAAAAACCTTGGAAACATTACAACTCAAGATTTCGATAATGGGATATTCTTCGGGTACTCTACTCCTTTCTTTTTTACACAAAATGATGAAACAAACTTAATTTTAGGTGGAGAGTCGGGAAAGATTCAATATTATGAAAACATTGAGAACGAATTGGAAAGTAATATTACCCTTGATGATTCAGACTTTCATAATTTAAAGGACGGATCTTATTCCAAAGGAATAATTCAAGATTTAAATCAAGATTTACTTCCTGAAATTATCATTGGAAATGCTTCTGGCGGTTTATCCTATCATAAGGGAATGATTTCCGAATCAGTATTTAAACCAGTTGTGCAACAAAATATTAATTATTCAATTTCAAACAATGAGCTAACCATTAATGAGGCTGAAGTAGTTTCCATAAAACTATACGGCTTGACAGGTAAGTTATTAAAACAATCAAGGATTGCGAAAATTGAACTCCCAAAACAAGCCGGTGTATACTTTAGCTTAATAGAATTAAACGATCTAATAGGTTCAATAAAAGTAGTCATACAATAAAAAATTACTCCAACGTATAATAAAAGGTTAAATAACCACCAAAAGTTCCAGTAGGCATAGCAGGATTCCAAATCTCAGGATCATGACTTGTGTTATCAACCCAAGGCTGAATCCATTTAATTTCAGTATTTAGTTTCCATTGACTAGCCCCAAAGCTAAATCCAAAATGAGGAGAGAATAATAAATCGTCCTTAAAAGGAGCTGTGTAATCATAATTTGAAACTACTTTATAATGAGACTGAAACCCGAAATAGGTAAACATTCCATAGTTAGGATCACCAGGACAATCACAATGGTAATGAGGGTCTCCCTTAAAATGCCAATATAAGTTAGCGTCAAACTGCGGAATAAAATCAAGCTTTCCTTCCCATTTATCGGCCATCAAATTTGCTACGAAATTTGTTGTAAAACCGAGTTTAGTATCACTGTTGAAATACCATTCTTTCAATGCTCCAACCTCACCTGCAAAATAGCCCTCAGCTGCGGGCGTTAAATGAAGTCCTCCAAAATAAGTTAATCGATCTGACTTTCCTTTAGCATAAGTAACGTTCACCAATGGAACAGGCATTGCTGCATTAACATCTTTCATTACTGGACCTCCATAGGAAATACTAAATGCTTTTTCTCTTTTCAACAACGGAACAACATAACGCGTTGGTGCACAGGATGATAAAATAATTACAGCAAATACAAAAGCACTTCTCATTATTTTTTTAATTTATCTACAACAACCTGATCTATGGGAAAAGTGAAGCCGTCCGATTTTAATTCCTTTAAATCAAGCCACCTAAAACATTGAGGTTCCTCTGTTTTAAAATCAAACGGAATTTCAGAAACCTCGAAAGCCTCGCTTTTTAATGTTACAAAATAATATACACTCAGCATTTGGTCCCGTTGATCAAACGACGAAACTTGAAGGAAATCGTTAATGTAAAAAAAATCATTCACCTCTATATCTACCCCAAGTTCTTCCTGAAACTCTCTTTTCAGTGCATCAGTTAATCCTTCTCCATATTCCAGTCCACCACCTGGAAACTTGGTCATTTTAGTTCCTCCTCTAATTTCATCGGTAATTAAAATCTTGCCTTGTTTTAGGCACAAACCGTACACGCGAACATTAAATCGCTCTAAATCTAACATTTAATTGCCCTTAACATTTCTCTTTTCCCTGGAGGTCCGGGAACTTTTTCAACTTTAAAACCAGCCTTTAGCATCGTTCTTTTAGCTTCACCTTGGCAACAATAAGTAACTAAAATACCGCCTTCATTAAGGATCGAATACATCTTTTTAAAAATCTCAATCGTCCAAAGTTTTGGTTGTTTATTGGGGGCAAATGCATCGAAGAAAATAACATCAAAACCAACGGGTAATTCGTCCTTTGTTAAATCTAGCTTTAACTTTAATAAAGAAAAGTTTTTCGCTAAAATAACATTACTCTCCCAATCACATTCATGCAATTGATTGAACAACTCGGGTTGACTCACTAACTCACCATAATTGAGTTGATTTGCTTCCTTGGTTGATATTGGATATTTCTCTACCGTACTATATGCAAGTGAAATCTTGTTTTCCTGACCCCATAAACACGATAACAAAGTATTTAAACCTGTTCCGAATCCTACTTCAAAAACAGCTAAGTGATTTTTTTCGAAATAGTCTAACCCCATTTTCAAAAAAACATGTTCAGCCTCTTGTTGTGCTCCATGAATTGAATGATACTGTTCATTTAACTCAGGTACCATTAAAGAATGAGAACCGTCTTTTGTAGTAATTATATGTCGTTTATTGGATATATCCACGTACTATCAATATTTATTTAAAAACAATTTAATCTCGTCTAAAATAAATTAGCGTGCCAGGAGTCTTTAGCTTCTACTTCCCATTTGGAAATAAACTCAGCTTTACTAATAACCAAATTATTAAAAACAGTTACAGTGTTTTTAATTTGTCCTTTTTGAGCTAATTTTTGAAAATCGGCCATTCGTATATTTTCAACAGCATCATCCGTTTTGAAAGTTAAATTCATTCTATCTAACAAGGAAATTCCATATTTAGACTCAATCGTTTTAACTAAAACAACAGATTTATCGATAGAACAACCTGTAGCTTCTTGCCCAGACTCGTCTACAAAAATCACGATGAATTGATTGTAATATATTTCGATGGCGCTATTTAGCTTTGTCCCGTGTGCTTCCCAAGATGCTCCAAACTGATCGAGCTCGTTTTTTAGCTCTACTAATTCTTCTTGTGTAAAAGCTCTATTTGATTGATATACCCAAACTCTAGATGAATCTGGTAAATTGTTTTCTGTTTGAACCATATTACAAATTTACAGATCTGTAGCTTGTGCCACAAGCTCTGCGAGATCTAAAACTTTCACCTCACGGTTACGGTTCTTTAATTTCACTCCATCTGTAAGCATTGTATTACAGAAAGGACACCCAGTAGCAATGACGCTAGGGTTTAATTCTAACGCTTCTTCTGTACGTTCGATGTTAATATCTTTATCTCCTTTTTCGGCCTCTTTAAACATTTGAGCGCCACCAGCACCACAACATAATCCTTTAGCACGACTACGTTTCATTTCGGCCAACTCTGTATCTAATTTTTCAATTAAACTACGCGGAGCGTCATAAATATCATTTGCACGCCCTAAATAACAAGGATCATGATAAGTAATTCGTTTTCCTTTAAAATCGCCACCTTCAACCTTTAACTTTCCTGAATCTAACAATTCTTGAATGAATTGAGTATGGTGAATCACTTCGTATTTACCCCCTAATTCAGGGTATTCGTTTTTCAATGTATTGAAACAATGCGGACAAGTCGTTACAATTTTTTGAATTCCATATCCGTTTAAAACTTGGATATTCATCATCGCCTGCATTTGGAATAAAAATTCATTCCCAGCCCTTTTTGCAGGATCTCCAGTACAAGACTCCTCTTTTCCTAAAACCGCATACTTTGTTCCTACTTTATTTAAAATTTTGGCAAAAGCACGGGTGATTTTCTTTGCTCGGTCATCAAAACTTCCTGCACAACCAACCCAAAACAAAACATCTGGTTTCTCACCTTTAACCAAAAANTCGGCCATTGTGGATACTTGTAAATCTGCCATATTAATTAAATTCTAAAGTATTAATCCTCTTCGCTAGCCCAGTTAAATCGGTCAGCTGCAGGAAAAGCCCAAGGCGCTCCGTTATTCTCAACATTACCAAACATGATGTTCAACTCATTTGGTGCTTGTGATTGCTCCATCACTAAATATCGTCTTAAATCAACAATTACAGCTAATGGATCATTGTTTACTGGACAAGAATCAACACAAGCATTACAAGAAGTACACGCCCAAAGTTCTTCGGGAGTGATGTAATCGTTTAATAATGATTTATTATCGGTAGCCTCTTTTCCTGACTTGTCAATCAACCTTCCTAATTCCTCAGCTCTATCCCGAACATCCATCATGATTTTACGTGGGGAAAGTAATTTACCTGTTTGATTTGCTGGACAATCTTCTGTGCATCTACCACATTCGGTACATGTATAACTATCCATTATACTCTTCCAAGAAAGGTCCTGAATATCTTTCGCTCCAAATGGCGCAGGCAAAGCTGCGTTTGGATCAACCTCTGGTGGAGAAGCATATGGATCAACATTCGGGTCCATCATTAACTCCACCTCCTTCCTAACACTTTCTAAGTTGTTGAACTGACCTTTAGGCGTAAGCTTTGCATAAAATACATTTGGGAAGGCTAATAAAATATGAAAGTGTTTTGAAAAAGGCAGATAATTTAAAAACCCTAAAATACCTATTATATGAAACCACCAGCAAGATCGTTCGATGACGATTAAAGTTGATGCTTCAAACATCCCCATTAATGAACTTAGCCAACCACTTATAGGATAAAATCCCGCGGCAATGTATCCTTCGGCATGAATAGATTGTAATTGTTCGTCGGCAGCATTCATTACCAAAAAAGCCGTCATTAAGGCAATTTCAACAATTAAGATAATGTTCGCATCACTCTTGGGCCAAGCAGTCATTTCAATCCCATCAAACCTCTTAATTCTTTTCGAAAGTCTTCTCGCTAAAAACACAACACACGCAAGCAATACTCCTAGTGCTAAAATTTCAAAAGACCCAATTAACAAATCGTAGATGGAACCTAAAAAGTCAGCAAATATTCGATGTGTTCCTAAAACACCATCAATCACTATTTCTAAAACTTCAATATTAATGATTACAAACCCAACATATACGATTACATGTAAAGCTCCAGAAAGCGGTTTTCTAGTCATTTTACTTTGACCAATTGCAACTTTAAACATTTGCTCAAAGCGCTCTCCCTTTCGGTCTGATCGATTTTCATCTCGACCCAATAAAATATTTCTTCGGATTTTTTTAACTCGTATCCCAAATACTACTGACGTCGTAACCAATAAGACAATGAAAATAATGTTCGGAAGAAAGTTCATTCAGTTAAATTAATTTATTCAACCTCCTTTACTGTATTTTTTTAAAATTTGTTGCATTTTAATCGAATCACAAGGATATCCGCAAGAATCTGAAATTTCTTTCGACATTTTTTCAGCAAGTACATTATTGTACTTCTCTAAAAGTTCCGCATTTTGTTTTAAAATATTATAATGAGAGCTGTCTAAAGCAGTTGGCTCTTTTTGACGCTTACTTCCAAAATTAAGTAATGATATGTTTAAATATCTTCCTGGATTTTGTTTAAGATCTAATAATAAAAAGTCTAAATCAGCAGATGCTAAAACTAAATGCTCGTAAAGCTTCTTATCGTTTAACAACATTCCAACTGTACCTTCTCCGTTATTAATTTTAGTAACAATTGATTCTGTTTCAGTTAAAACTTGGTTAACTCTTCCGATTGTTTGCTTAATGTTAGACTTTGCTAGACTATCCGTTAAATTATCCAAGTTTTCAATAATACTTGTAATCTTATCACTATTATTATTCAATGTTTTCGTTAGTGACTCAATGTGATCAACAATTCGTTGAACTTTAGCATTCTTCAAATCAGTTGTGATAGAGTCTAATGACCTTGTTGTGTTTAATATATTTTTCATTGCAGCAGGAATTTGCTCAAACGAACGCTTTAGGTTATTTTGAGTTCTGTCGTCCATTACNGTNACAAACGTATTAATCAAAACATCAGCTGAAGAAACTANCTGATCAATTTTTTTCTGAAGAGGTCTNAATCGTTCATCAACTTTATCTTGTAATGATTTTGATAAAACTCCTTTTAAAGTATCNCCAACCTTAACGTATGCATAACCGCTGTCAATTTCAGNTAAAGAAANAACCATTGTCCCTAGTAAATCAGAACTAGCAATCTCAGCAATACAACTATCTTTTAAACGAATTCCCTCTGTAGTAACATCAAATTTAACCACCCAGCAATAACCGTCTGTAGCTGTTGAATCAAATTCGATTCCTTTAACAGAACCAACTTGAGCACCCTGATAGTGAACGCCACTTGAAGGTGCTAAACCATCCAAGTTTTGGTACTTAGCATAAATAGTTTCCTCTTCTTGAAAAATATTATCTCCTGTTAGGTAATTAGACCCCCAATACAACATGAAGATTGCTGTTGTAACTACTAATCCTATTTTAAATTCTTTATTCATTCAATATTTTATTATTGTTGTCCTGAAGCTATTAACTCTTTTGCTTTTTTAACAGAAACTCTATCTTTTTTATAAAATGCAACTACAAAAGCATCAGAAAAAACCGTTTTCTTAACTTGTCTTTGTAATTCGATCACCTCTTCTTGTGTAACGCAATTTCCAACAGCATACTTAAATATTCCGTTAGACTTGTACTCAAAAACGTCCTTTACATCTTTAAACTTGCGTGAATTTAAGGGAATTTTCTTACTTGATGAAGTTATTTGGACTCTAAAAAGTACATCACAACTTTTTGGATCTTTCTTTGCAGCCTTTGATTTTTCCTCAACCGCTTGTTGTTTGGCCACTACTTTTTGCACAGAATCAATACTATTCACTATTCTTTCATCAATTTCTTTAACTTGATCTGTCCCTAATTTTATTTTTAAAACATCCAACAACATCTTTTCCCAATCAGCAAATGCCTTAGCCTCCTTCAATGCAACTTCCGAAGAAGACATCCCTTCCATTTCACTTTTATACTCAACAAACGCTCTGAAAATTGCTCCAGCAGTTTCAGCTTGTCCGTAACTTTCTTTTAAAAGTTTTTGATTTTCGCTATTCGTTAAAAACCCAACTTCAATTAACACACTAGGCATCGTTGTTTTGTACATAACCAATAAAACACGTTGCCGAACACCTCTACTTCGTCGCTCGTTTCTTATTTTAAACTGATGCTCAACTTTTGAAGCAAAATTAATACTCGCCTCCAAGTATTCTTGTTGATACAAACTCATTAAAATATTACTCATAGGGCTTGTTGGNTCATAGCCGTCATAATTTTCCTCATGATCTTTTTCCAATAAAATAACGGAGTTTTCTCTTTTTGACAATTCTAAGTTACGATCCGTGTATTTCGTACCCATCACATAAGTTTCTGTTCCGTAAGCACTCTTATTTTGGGCTGAATTTGCATGGATACTTATAAAAAGGTTTGCTTTATTTCTGTTGGCGATGTTCGCTCTCTCGTGCAATTTCACAAATACATCCTTATCTCTCGTGTAAATAACTTTTACATCAGGATAATACGCGTTAATCAACTTTCCTAACTTTAACGCTACACCTAAACAAACATGTTTTTCTTGAGAGGAAGAACCTAAACACCCAGGATCATGACCTCCATGACCTGCATCAATAACGATTGTTTGAACATTAAAACTTTTTGATTTGGTACGCTCCGATTGAGCTTCAACTGTGAACAAAGTTAAAAAGCTCATTAAAAACACAAGATAAACTGGAAGTAAACGTTTTAAATCTAAGGCATAATTTTTGTTATATCCCTCTAAATTTTGCGTAATTTTGGACTTCACTTTCATATTGTTAAAACATTTTCCGTTTAGGAATATTATTGGTTTGTTAACTAAATTAAACATAAGATCAAGGGTATTAGTCGTTCTACTGGGATTATTAATTAACAATGGGTTTGCTAAAACTAGCCCTAAACCTTCGTTTTCTTTATTCCCAAACGACTCTTTAGAGCTATTAATTGTAGATACAACTTCAACCGATTCGCTTAAATTTAATGATGTTTCTAAAAATGCTCCTGAATTCAAAGTTAAATACACAGCTAAAGATTCTATTGATTTCGATAACACGAACCAAATAGTATACCTTTTTGGTGAAGCTAAAGTGGAGTACGGTGAAATATCGCTTTCTGCTCACCTGATTAAGGTTTACATTTCCAAAAATGAAGTACATGCTTTTGGTGAAAGAGATGCAAATGGGAAACTAATCAATAAAGTTGTTTTTAACGATAAGGGTGAAGAATTCCAGTCTCCTGAGATGAAATACAATTTCACCTCTAAAAAAGGAACAATCATTCAAGCAACCACGCAAGAAGGAGAAATGTATTTACTTTCCGACCGTGGTAAAAAGATGCCAAATAACGAGATCTTTTTAAAGACTGGTAAAATAACAACCTGTGATGCCGAACATCCTCACTTCTATTTTGAAGCTACTAAATTGAAAATCGTCCCTGGTAAAAAAATAATTGTTGGTCCTACAAATCTTGTCATTAGAGAATTAAGAACTCCAGTCTGGGTTCCCTTTGGAATGTTCCCCAATAACACAAAAAGAAAAACGGGAATATTAATTCCTGGTTACGGACAAAGAGACGGATCATTTGGACTAGATCAGCTTGGTTTTCATTGGGCTATTAATGATTATGTTCACGCTGATTTCTTATCAAACATCTACTTTTCGGGTACAACACTGTTGAGTGCTGACTTTAAATACAAGAAGAGATACAAGTACCGTGGTAATTTAAAAATCGACTATAACTCTATTGTAAAAGGAATAAAAGGTATCGAAAACACCTCAAATCTTAAACATAGCATTAAAAGAGATTTCAAAATTAAATGGAGCTTTATGCAAGATTCGAAAGCACACCCTAAAAGCTCCCTCAAGATTAATATAGATGCTAAATCACCTACTTTTAATCAAACTCAAAATTTAAACTCAACCACAGCTGTTTCTTCTGTGCAGGGTCAAAACACATCTCAAGTAAGTTGGGGATGGAATGAAAAAAATTGGAGTATCACTTCTACATCTAGATTAGATCAAAATTTCTCACAAAACAGGGTTTCAATGACCTTACCTAGTCTAAATCTAAGTATTCGTCCAGTAAAAAAAGGAATATTTACATTTGGAGGTAGCGCAGAAGGTAAAAACTCAGTAACTGCTCCTGACTCAACTTTTTTTAAAAAATCGACTTTAAATAACTTACGAAATGGCGCCAAAGCCAACTTTAACGTAAGAGTATCAAAACGAGTATCTCTTTTCAAGTATTTAAACATCACTCTTCCTTCAATTAACTGGAATTCATATTTAATGACAGAAGAGATTTATAAAATTCAAGCTGAAAGCGGTTTGTCCAACGACACTATTAACAAGTACAATTATGCTTATGATTTGTCTTTAGGTAATGTTGGGTTAAACACTAAGGTTTTTGGAACATATAAATTAAAAAAAGGAATGTATATTGAAGGCTTCAGGCATACTATTACTCCCTCTGTTAACTTAACTTACCGACCAGATTTTTTCATTGACGCTCAAAATATCAATCAATTTGAATACGATACTGTTTCACAAAAAAACATAGAATATAACAAATACTCAACATCTATTTTTAGACCCAATGCAAGTAAAGCCGCAAGTCTTAATTTTAGTTTAGATCAAAACTTACAATCAAAAGTAAGAGACAATGCAGACTCTACCGGTTTAAAGTACAAAAAGGTAAATATCATTAATGCTTTCAGAGTAAATTCTTCTTATAACATATTAAAGGACTCTTTAAAATGGAGTAATTTAAACTTCTCATTAAACACAGCTCCTGTCTTCCTTAAAAACTTAAACATCTCTGGTAACTTTTCACCTTATGATATAGATGAGGATGGATTTGTTTATGACAGCTTACTTTGGAAAGCGGGGAAATTAGGACGATTAACAAGCTTTAGAGCACAATCGACAATTAGCTTAAATAGAAACCAATTTGTAAAATGGATTTTTGGATTAGATAAAGGAAAAGATCAAGATTTTGGATGGTCTATGAATATTAACTACACTTATACTTACTCTAAACCAACTTTTGATGTATCAACCAATCAATCTTTAGGTCTTTCGGGTAAAGTAGATTTGTCCGATAATTTATCATTCCGATATAATTTACCAATCAATATGAAAACTTATGATTTTGCTCAAAACGGTTACCTAAATTTCACAAGAGCACTTCATTGTTGGGAAATGACAACCAACTGGTTCCCTTTCAGAGATGATGTTTGGTTTACATTCACAATTCGTCCAAAAGCTGGATTACTTCAAGATTTGAAGTATGATAGGAAACGACAAGGACGAGATTA